>UMKG01015176.1_pt1 | contig 17367 bp, 24 predicted proteins | sample 1966261 | NCBI WGS metagenome assembly UMKG01 (sample SAMEA4836169, study PRJEB28245) | human gut metagenome | biome: gut microbiome; material: fecal sample | place: Denmark | collected 2008 | reverse complement strand
GTTCAGAGGCTATATCAAGGGGAATGTTTTAAAATATATTATGCGTGAGAGACTCAAGGGAGGTAACGAGGACCTTAAGAAGGCAGATAAGTACCTTCAGATGTTTTTTGAGAGAGTTGAGGAGGCGTGAGCATGATTAGATGTTTTCATGAGGCACCGAAGAGCATTTTCAACGATGTACAGAGAATAACTGCTGGTGATTATGCTTTAGTGCATTTATTCGAGAAAGACCAGGAGTATTACAATCTGTTTAAGAAAGCTGTAGCTAAGGGTAGAGAGGTTATTCTTGACAACAGTGTGTTTGAGTTAGGTAAGGCCTTTAATGCAGATGAATATGCCAAATGGATTCGCAGATTGAATCCCACATACTATATTGTACCTGATGTTTTGGAAGATGGCCCCGCAACTACAAAGCAGTTCTTTGATTTTATAAACACCTATAAAGACCTACCTGGTAAAATTATTGGTGTTGTCCAGGGCAAGTCTAAGAAAGAGTTCATCGAATGTTACAAAGCAATTGAGCCATACTGTGACATGGTAGCAATCAGTTTTGACTACAGTTGGCTTATTACTACTATTGAGGATAATAACAAGTGGGTCAGACTGTATAGAGGTCGACAGAAGCTTCTGTTGGAGTTAGAGAGTGAGGGTATCATCAACACCTCTAAGCCCCATCACTTGCTAGGCATTGCATTACCTCAAGAAATTCGTATGTATGGGGAGTTGCAAAAAGTTGGGCATTTAGAATGGATTTACTCTGTAGATACCAGCAATCCTGTGGTACATGGTCTTAAAGGTGTTCGATATAAAGAGAATGGGCTGACGCGAAAAGAGACCCAAAAGTTATGTACATTGATTGATGCGAAACCCTCCGGTAGAGAGAAAGATATTATTGGCTATAACATCCGAAAATTCAGGGGGTGGGCTCATGGGAAGTAAGACAAAAAATCGTAAGTGGTATGCACTCTTCTCTCATACGGGAGGCGAAATAAACAGAGTAGTAATGAAGCTAGGTGTTAGACCTGATAGTATCATTACAACAAACAAAAACTATGAAGGTTTCTTAACTGCTCAATTCCGCAATCGACAGGAGGTTGAAGTGTTCTTAGAGAATTCAGTGGAGCCCTATAGCCTTGTAACGTTGCATGGTTATAGATACTTATTAAGTAGAGAGACTTTAGAAGTACTCTACTTGAAGCATATAACTGTAGTAAACATTCATCCAGCACCTATATTTATGAGAGGTGCTGAGTTCTTAAAAGGCATTGACCCTCATGAGAGGTATTATGAATTTTATAAAGAATTCTCACATGCTATGCTCGGTGTCACTCTCCATTTAGTGGATGCAGGGGTTGACACGGGTCAAGTTATCTATGGTATATGTAGAATAGCTAAACAGGGCATGTCTTATGATGAATTTTGCTCGGAATTACTTACTATGGGGACTGAAGCGTGGTTGGCTGTATTGCCTGAGCTGTTAAGATTGGAGGAATAACATGGATAAAATTGTCAAGCAGATTACACCTAATATGCCGGAAGACCGGCATGTAAAGGCTACAAGAGACGTAATGGCATGGTATAAAGTAGTATGGTCAACAAGAACACTAATGGTCCCCCCTGTCAACATTTTAAAGACAAATATGAGGGAACTCGAAAGATTTTCTGAAGCATTGACCAGTTTCGAGTCTATGGATTTCAGCAGTCCAATGTACAAATGGGGCGATGAGGACCTCGTGCTTTGTGAGGTTACGGGGAAACATATTGCAGCGATGTTGAGAAAAATTCCAGATAGGGCACGTAAATTTGATAACATGATTGCATGCGACATTGAGACCAGAAGAGTGGAGTGGGAAGATAACATTCTACTGTCTATTGGTTTTGCATATGGTCCTAGCCACTGCGTTGCTATTTGGGATATTCCAATTCCTGGTGCTAAGTGCTCTCAAGACTTACCTGAAGAATGTACTCAGGAAGTAATGGACGCATTGAACTGGGTATTTGGTCAAAAAGATATTACATATATATGGCACAATGGTAAGTTCGACTGCGGCAGACTTAAATACTTATGTAATATTGATGCTAGGGTTGACGAGGATACAATGTTACAGCATTTCTGTTGCATCAACGAAAAGCAGGGCACACACGGTCTAAAAGACCTTGGTCAACTCTACTTGCAAGCACCTGCTTGGGATGATGAGTTAGATAAGATAAAGAGAAACTGGTGTAAAGAACGTAAAGTACCTCTTAAAGAATTCATGTATGACTACATTCCGACAGAGACGTTGATACCGTATATGCAGAGAGACTGCATCGCTACCTATAGATTGAACCAGAAGTTTAAGGAAATTGCAAGACCTGGTTCTGAGTTTATCTATAAACAATTATGCAGAGCTTCTACAGCATATGGTAATATCGAATTGGCTGGGCAGAGAATTGATATGGATTATCTTGAAGACCTTGAGGCCGACCTTGATAAACTAGTTACGAAGGCTCAAAAGAGATTAGATGCCGTGTCCCATAAGTATTGGAATCCTCTACTTTATGCCGCAGCTACAGGTGCAAAAGCTACCGAAACCACAGCATTCAACCCTAAGTCTCCTAAACAGCTTAAATGGATGTTAGCAGAGGTAATGAAACATCCAGTGCCTGGTACAGATGCGACAACTTTGCAAGTGTTGATGGACGAAGTAAGAGCTGCAGGTGAGGACGCAGACCATGATGCTCTAGAGTTTATGGAGTCTATTTTGGATGTGAGAAAGTATAGTAAATACTTAGAAACATATGTGTTAGGTATTAGAGATGTGCTTTGTAGAGATAGCAGAGTTCGTTGTACATTCAACTTGCATGGTACAGAGACCGGTAGATTGAGTAGTAGTAACCCTAACATGCAAAACATTCCACGCAACAAAATGATAAAAAATTTAATCGTGGCTACTCCAGGCACCTGTCTGCTGCAACTTGACTATAGCCAAGCGGAGTTAAGAGTTTTGGCCATGCTGTCCGGTGACCCTGCTCTTATTGACATCTATGTAAGTGGTAGAGACCTTCACGATGCTGTTGCGGACATGATGTTCGGGCCGGATGGGCACAAAGATAAAGAGCTGCGCAACCTTGCTAAGACTATCAACTTTGGTATTGCTTATGGTAGAGGCGCAGGTTCTATTGCCACTAAGTTTGGTAAGTCAATGTCAGAAGCTCAGGCTATTATTGATAAGTGGTTTGCACCTATGCCTAAGGTAAAAGAGTTCATCAACAATAGACGAAGAATGGCAAACAAGGGAGAACCGTGTGTAACAATATTTGGTAGAGAGAGACATTTTGTAATGACTGACTCTGAGAGAAACCATATCCAAAACGAGTATATCAATACACCTATTCAAGGTACTGCATCTGATTTCACTATGTTGTCTTTATTGAACATCTATGACTATCTAGAAGCAAATTGGAAAGGCAGAGCACGTATTACAACTACAGTGCACGACTCTATTATTATTGAAGTGAACGACGACCCTAAAGCTATTAAGACTATTGCTAATGAGTGTATTGACATCATGGCAAAAACACCATTACAGTACGTACCTGACTGCCCTGTACCTTTTGTGGCGGATGCAGAAGTTGGGTACAAATGGGGTGAGATGTACAAGTTAGATTTGGAAACAGGGCTACCTATTCCTAAGGAGTGAGTTGAGGTGATGATATGGCAATGGAGTATTTAAAAGTGTATCCTGAGGATGTCCCCAAGTTTAGCCCATTTATGTTTCTTGGGTGTAGACATACTAAAGAGCAGAAACACTACACTATTGAAAACAACCTGGTTAATCAGATTGTGCTTGGTAGACTTAAAGCAGAAGATGCACAAGAATACCCTGAGCTTAAATATCCAGAAGGATTGATGGATTATCAGGTACGAGACGTGAGAAAAATGGTTTCAAAGAAACGGTGCCTAAACATCAACAGGATGGGTTATGGCAAAACTGTAGAAGCTATTAAGGCTATGCGAGAGCTTGGTGTGAATAGTGCAGTAATAGTTGCGCCGAAAACAATTTTGAACCAGTGGAGAGCTCAGTTCAAGAGATGGTGGCCTGAGGTTCAACATAAAGTTAGTATTTATGGCGAAAATGGTGCAGATATAACACCTAATAGTATCATACTTCTGAACTATGAAAAACTATTGAATGCACAGTTAATGACTAAATTGAAAAGTTACCGATGGGATATGCTTTTATTGGATGAAGCACATAGAATAAAAAACAGAGCAAGTAAAAGGTCTATTGCAGTAAAGTTGATACCTTCGGAATATAAATGGGCTATGACAGGTACTCCTATACTGAAAAAGCCTGACGATTTATGGAGTATACTTAATTTCTTGGGAGTTGAATACTCTGGTGTAAGCTATTGGAATTTTGTAAATTATTTTTGCAAGGTTGTGGAAGGTTTCTTTGGTAACAAAATAGTAGGATTGACTGAGAACTCTGCTAAAGTAGCTGTATTTAGAAAGCTATTAGAGCATATAGCAATAAGTAATCCTGCATTGAATCTGACAAAAGGTAAGATAGTTGAAGTAGTAGAACTAGAGATGTCAACAGCACAAAAAAGACTTTATAGGAATATTAAAGCACTTGTACTTGATTCTCTGCCTGAAGAATGTACAGTTTCAAACAGTGCGGTGCAATGTTTGAGACTCGTACAAGCTACATCTAATCCAGGTAAGTGGTTGGACAAGGTATGGGGAGTAAAGTTTGAGTACATTGCAGAATTACTTGAAGATAACCCTAATGAAAAGATAGTAGTGTTCTCCAGATTTGCAACTACCTGTGATTACTTACAGAGGTATTTAGCCACAAAGAGAATTAAATCAGAGGTGTATACAGGTCAACAGGCAGCCTCTGATAAACTTTTAGCTAAGATGGAGTTTATAGACAATGAGGACTGCAGAGTACTTATTGGTACAATAGGTGCTATGGGAGAGGGTGTTGATGGGTTGCAGGAAGTGGCTCGTATTGTTGTATTCATTGACAGAGATTGGTCCTCTGAGATAAACGAGCAGTGCGAGGACAGACTTAATAGACTCGGCCAGAAAGACCATGTAGTTGTGCAATACTTAGAGTGTAAGGGCACGTACGACAAGTACGTTGATAAAGTAAATAATATGGAAGCTGAGGACATAAAAATCCTACTTACACGAGACGAATAGGAGGTATATTATGACCAGTGAACAGTTCGCTTTAGGAGTTGTTATTGTAATCATAATGATTGCGGTAATAGGTGGTACCACTGCTTACATTGCAGATAGACTAGAAGCCGACACAGAGATAAAGTTTACAGAAATGAAATGTCCAGAGTGCGGTGCTACGCTGGAGTTCGAGTTAAAAGAACCAATAGAAAGAGAGGTGTATGTATATTGATTACAGTACTTACATTAGACCCTGGTGAATCTACAGGATGGTGCTTTCGTGACGTGCATGGTGCACTCCAGGGAGGAACGTTGCCTAAAGACCACCAAAAGGTTGCGCAACTTATCCTGGATTTAAAACCCGATATAGTTGTTCTCGAAAGTTTCAACTTGTACCCCGGAAAGGCAAAATCCCTTTCATGGAATAGCTTCTACCCCTGTGAAGTAATTGGTGTAATTAAATATGTATGTAGTTTAAATGGTATTCCCTGGCTTACACAGGCACCTAGTGTTAAAAAATTCTTTGGAGGTTTTAAAAGTGACTGGGTAATCTTGCAACCACAGCTTGATAGACTAACAGAACACGTCAAGGATGCGTACATGCATTTAAAGTATTTTGAACGCAATACTGAAAAGAAGTTCCTGGAGAAATTGCACTAAAAAAAAAAAGGAGGGCATTAAGCCCTCTTTTTTTTAGGAAAAATACTTCGCAACCTTATGAGGCTCTGCATCAGGGTCCTCAATAAAGTCTTTAGCAAGGTTGAAGTAGAAGTCTGTCTCATTTTGGAGTCCGTACATCTTAGCTGTACTATAGTAATCATTATAACACATGTTCATAACAAGATACCAATCACAATAGTTGTCATGGATACCCTTTGCAGTAACATACTCTTTAATCTGGTCCATAGTCCATACCTGTCCTCTAGGCCTCATGCTCTTTACGATAGCTTCTGCCTGTGCTGGAGAAATGGAATATGCCATGTTTTCCATTTTGTTGATAATCTCTTTGTACGTTCGGCTATCAGAACGTTCGAGGGCATCAAAGGCCCATTTCATCAGGGAATCAGTTTCAGCTTCCGGGATATCTTTCTCGCGAATCTTTTGGATTAAATCTTCATAGCATCGCATATCAATCACCATCCGTTCCTGTTACAGCAGTTGTAATAGATGTATAAGTGGGGGTTGCCTGAGACGGTTCCAGACACTGTCTTACCATAAAATGATTATCCTTTGTACCAAAAACTAATCTGTAAGCTCTTCTACATCTAATCTGGTCGCTCATTAGTGTATTACCGTATTCATCAAGTACTGGGTAGGAAGTACCATTGATACTGATGTAAACAGGTACCAAAGTAGTTACAGCTGGAAATGCTAAACAGGTAATCAGCCTGAAAAGTTCACCGTTGCGCAACTGTGTCAGAGATTCTCTGCAAGTACACGCAGGAGAAGCTATAATAGTAAACGCAGATGCTGTTACTGTATAAGATGTTGCTCTAAGTTCTCTCATTGAATTGTCTCCTTTCTATAAAGAAATAAGCGGCGAGTAATCGCCGCTTAGTCACGCCAGTCGGCGGAAATGATTATGCGCAACCACAACAGTTGCTTGTGGATGTGTAGGGACTGCATGTAATGTATGCAGGTTTTGCGCAGGGTCTCAGTTCGTTAATCAGCGTGGAGTTCTGAGCCTGCTGACTCAACTGGAAATTAGCTGTCATGAGGTCTCTGTCTTTGTCTGCCAATTTGTCTCTCAGCGCCTGCATTGTGTTTGCATTGATGAGTGCTCTTGTTGCTTCACCCTCCGCGTGTACAGCTGTGGTGATTTCACAAGTGTTCTTGTAGTTCTCAGCTCTTACAGCATCAATGTTGCGATTTGTTTCGCAGCAGCAGTTCTGCATCTGGTAACCCAGGTTTGCAATACCAGAAGTTACATCATTGAAGTGCTGGCACAAGCTGTTCTGCAGACCGTTGAACCCCTGCAGCATTGTTGTGTTCTGTGCGTAGAAGCCATCACACAAACCGTTTGTAATACCTCTCAGCTGGCTGTTTACATCCTGGAAATTGAAGCCTTCTGCTAGTTCAGCTCTTGTCAGAGAACCGTCAGAACCGTTATTGAACCCGTTGCGGCCAAAGCCGAACATGAACAAGAACAGTACTACAATCCAGAACCAACCACCGTTCATGCCGTCGTAATCGTTCTTATCGGTTACAGCAGCCAGGTCAGATAAAGAATAGTTTTCCATAGTACATTCTCCTTTCATTGATAGAATAATTTATATAGCTTATTTAAGAAAGCCCTGAAATTGTTTTGCCATTTGCATGACCTGCTGAAGTTGCGGGTTAGAAATCTGACCGTTAGCAAGCATGTTCATGACCATTTGTTTAGGGTCGCCCCTAAAATTGTTTTTAAACTGCATAAACTGCTGGACCATATTTTGATTGAAGTTAGGAGTAGGTTGCGAAGCGTTTGTGCTTCTACCTAAGATACTGTTAGCCATTAGATGCACCTCCAAGCTCTTTTAGCAGCATATCAATCTTCATTTCAAGATTACTGAACTGCTCTTTGGTTACAAAGTTATCAGGAGTCATTGGCTTTTCATTTTCAATGCGTTCAAATTTGTAAGACTCAATGTTTACTTTCCCTAGGCCATCGACAGTCTTAACGTAGAAAACATCTTTCGTATTATCCATCAACAACTCAGAGTTACCGTACATCACTGGGTAATTTTTAGCATCTTCAAAGCCATTTACAGATATAATCATTTAGGTAACCTCCTTTCTTATTTATATTATAACATAAAAATAAAAGGGTAATCCTTCGATTACCCTTTAAAAACCCTTTAAGAATCCTTTATGACTTTCAGTATTTTCTTTTTAATTGTTCGGATGCGTGCTTCAACCTTACTTACGCTGTATTGACCACCAGGAATTTTGTTACCATACATATCTTCCATCAAGAACGAGATTTCTATGATACTAAGACTTCTGTTACGAAACCTGAATATATCTAATTCCTCATCTGTAAAACCACATTCTTGTTCAAAGTATAACTGTTCGCGTCTGGAAAATTGAAGTTTGCATTTAGCGCCTTTTGTACTTAATGTATTATTAAGTTCGGCGAATTGCGCGTCCAATCTTCAGGACCTTTCCTTTCCGTTTTCTTCTTCTGGTGGTCTTTTTGTTGATGATTTTAACTGTTGCCATCGCCATTGATTAACACCTCGCCTTTGTCATTCAAAACTGCATTTGCATTACCACCGTTATCAGAAACTGCTTTAACAGTATGGGATTATTCGTATACAGTACTTTCAAAATCATACTGACTCAGGTATCTTAAAAACAATCCTGTAGTTACAGCAACTGTAATACCTGATACAATCACTACAATTGCAAGAACTTTCATCATAAGCCTTACAGTAGCGTTCTGGTCTTTTGTTAACTCCCAAGCTAAACTTCTGTTTTCATCCTCATGCAATTTAATCACCCCTTCAACGCTCTTTGAATGATAGTTGCAACTTCCTCTCTTGTAGCATACCCCTTAGGACGTGTACCATCAACTAAGCCGTTTTGTGTAGCCTGTTCCCAAGGCTTTTTAGCATATGTAGAGGGCTGTGTTTTCTCACCTCTTAATACTTCCTTTACGATTTGAATAACCTCTTCCTTAGTCATATCAATTTCCTCCTTAGGTAGATTTACTACAAAGTAGTATTTAACTTCGTTTATAAACGAAGTAATGGTTGCGCATTCCTTATCAGCTTTTTCGCTGTTAGGGTCGTTGATGTATACCTTATCGTGGTCTGCCTTGTACACCAAGATAAAGTGTCCTGTAGATGTCCATCTACCTGGTCCCATGCAAGCAATAATCCAATTGCCTTTGCGCAACTCTTTCAGCGCTTGTGCGTGACAGGTTGCGGATGGACTGTGATAACCGCTCGCGGTATTTAGTTGCGCAACCTTTAAGTTAAACGCGGCCGCTTGTGCTTTAAAGTAGGTGTAGTATGTTCCTTGATTTACTGCTTTGTATCCATGAGCTTTGGACCAACTACATGTAAATGCCGGAGTAACATTTTTATCTTTAAGCGTTGCAATGACCATAGCCATGCAGGTTGGGCCGCAACCTGCTTTAGCTATTGTAGTGTGCTCACCTGGAGCCGAGTAGTCATTGTTTCCCCAACGCTTATCCCATTGAATGTATTTCACGGGTCTCATTAGGAATCTCCTCCTCTGTTTAGATGCTGCACAGTTTGTTTCTGAAAGAAGCGTTCCTGTTCAACTTTCACTGTATGCAATACATCTAGTGCATCGCGCAACTCTTCACTTATCGGGGCGTCGGTACTACTCTGGTATGCTAGTGCTAATGCCTCTGATACCGCTGTAGCTGCATTTACAGTTCGTATCAACAGTAACTGCATTTCTTCTCTACTCTTTTCTCTCTGTTCAGATACTTCAATTTTCTTTTCGATTTTACGTTGCGAAAACCAAATAACCATTGCGGAGATAATAGAAGATATAGGTATTAAAGCTAAGATAGCATGTACAAATCCCATACATCTCACTCCGTTTCTAAATTATTGTTTTTCTGTTTTTCCAACTGCGTACCGAAATAGAACGAAGCAATCATCAAGAAGATGGTGTGGAATTTATCAGGGTCAATCTTACCAATAATTGCAAGAGCACAATATACAATCCCAAACATGATTGTAATAATACTCTTTACAGTGAGCAAATTGCGAACGGTAATTTTATAATCCTTCATTTAAAGACCTCCTTTCAACTAGCTACATCATTGACTGCTGATTCATATACAATACCACCTTTAGTATTTTCTTTTGCACTCTTACTACTGTAAGCTACTTTACTAGCACCCCAAGCGGCCCAGCTGCAAGAGGACATTGTTGCAATCCAGGGCAACGAAGCGTCCATTGCATTGTGGATGCTGTAAAAAGCTAACAGCACAGCTGATACATTTATGAATACCAAAAGGTAGTATTCTTTTTGAAGAATGTTGTGTGAAAAAGATTTCTTTCTTTTAGACATGCTATCACTCCTTAGTGAATACACTTGGAACTTCACTTGGCGTATATACCAATTTATATGTACCGCTTGGTAAAATACACTTGTAGATTTCTCCGCTATATCTTACTCTCATATTAGGCCATACCATCATGCCGTAAACGTAAGGATAGATATTGTCTACATCTGGTTCAGGAAATGGACAATAGTTGTTTGTTGCAACATCAGGTGTATAATGTGCGTAACGGTTGATAAGTGCAATGCAGATATAAGCCATACCAGTCTTAGGATAGTACTTAATACTGTAAAGAGGTTCTACACCATCATCTGCAACCCATTCGGGATACCCTTTAGCGAAAGAAGCAATACATTGTGCGAATTCAACATCTTCAGTTGGCTTAGCACCTGCAGTAATTGCTGATTGTACAGATGTTGCGCCGCTGCTTCTCATCGCTCGAATTTTTGTTACTGCAAATTTAGCATCATCGGCTATCGACATTAGAAACACCTCCTAACAGTTCTGCATTAACTGCATCGTAGTAATTCTGTAATTCTTGATTTACACTACCGTCAGCAAGTTTATTTACTGCCTCCTCGATGCGGTCAAGCTGGGAGGGTTTTGGTTCTGGCATGGGTTCTGGTTCAGGTGGTGTGTATTCCGAAAACGTACCTGTTTCAGAATCATAAATCATGCCAAGCGTAACGGTTTCATCGCAGGGAATGGCAGTCACAGGGTTGCCCGATGGGTCGGGTGGATAGTAGGGTTCTGTTTCCCTGTCTTTCAGAATGTCAATCACTCTGTTTTGTAAAATCATTGCATAAGTTTTCATAGTGCACATGCCCCCCATTCAATTTTCACATATCCATCTCCGCCATTGCCACCTTTCGTTTGCTTCGATGAATTACCACTGCCGCCAGCACCGCCGCCGCCACGAGTCCCATTGCCTCCATCAGAATTATAGACTGCATTGCCTCCGTTTCCCAATGAACCGCCGCCGCCTCCTCCAGCTGATTGAGCAGTTGGCGCGTCAGTGGTTCCTCCTTTACCTACCAACCCGTTTTTACCAGCCGTTGCAGGTATTTCTACGCTTCCCCACGGCGTTCCTCCGTCTCCTCCACCAGTACCACCAGCAGTACCTACAGTACCAAGAATTGAGCTTGTATGCGCCGGAGCATTCCCACCTGCAAGTGTCATCAGATTCCCAATTATGGTGTTCCCACCTTTCGTAGGTTGAGGATATTGGGTAGTGGGGCCTTTACCCCCATCTGCGCCAGTTCCTCCTTTTCCAACCGTTATGCTAATCTTATCTCCCGGTATTACATCAAACCTTTTTATAGCAGCGGCACCCCCTCCTCCGCCGTTTCCTCCATGAGCATTGTGTTTGCTGCTATAATAATACCCACCACATCCGCCAGCACCGGCACCGCACGCCGTTACTTTTATCTTCGTGACTCCAGCAGGAACAGTGAATGTGTAACTTCCAAAAGATATATATTCTTCAATTCCACCCACAACCGCATTTTTGATGAGTACATCTAGCGGAGTAAACTCATTCGTTCCCAACGTGCTATTTAATGCGTACTTTACCGCCGCCCAAATTCCCATAATTTTCCCTCCTTACGCTGTGAAATTGATAAGGTTTCCCGAAATCGAACCATCTGGATTGAATTTTGTTTTTATTCCGATTTTCATTCCGTCCTTATTTGTAAAAGTTTCGTCAATCGTTCCGTCTGTGTTGAAAACGGTGTCCAGCGGTTCATTCAGTGCATTTGTTTCGGTAATAGAGCCGTCATCGTTAAACGTAACATGAAACGCCTCAAACCCCTGCAACGCCATAAACGCCGCCCGATTCAGCGGTGTGCCGATAACGGTCGGGTTGTCAGCCATTTCGACCGTCACATATTCGCTTGTGCCATCTGCATGGGTGATTTTTCTCCGCCCCGCCTGTGTCGGGATTCTATCTAAAAAATCCTTCATAGTAACCGTTCACCTCCGCAATTTACTGTACCACAGTGGATAAATTCTTTTTGCATCTTCTCAATAGTTTCTTTACAAAGCAATGCAAGACTTTCCCATGTGTTTACTTCTGTCCACATAAGGTAGTTTCCTTTGGTTAAGTACGATAAACCTAAACCCGTTAGATAATCTCTGATAATGTAATTGTAGTTATCACGGATTCTATTGATTTCAGACAACCAGGGGATATTCAATTCTTGCCAATCTGTGTACCGCGTATTGTTAAAGCTTTCAAGAAAGTTGCGATAAGTATGCGGTACATAATAACCATTTTGAGCTAACCATTGGATAAGTTCTTTATGGTTTCCTTCAATTCTATTTAAGTCCTGATAGTTTAGTGCACCTTTGTTTTCGCTGATAGTACTCTGCTCAGCTCTTGCAGTTAATGTATCATTTTGTGTTCTGTCCGTTACTGGTGTTTGCCACATATTATCACTTCCTTGCTAAATAAGTAGCAGAACCACTTATTGTACCGTTGAATGTCAAGCTCTTCTTCATAATGGTTGCGGGAACTGTATTATCAAAGTTAGATACTACATTGACTGTATCACCCAAATCCAACTCAGGATAACCTCTGTCCGTAATAGCATACTCTATACGTCTTTCTTCGCAACCAGCCACCCAGTCGGCGTATTGTTTAGCATGCTCATAAGAAGAAATAAGTTCGTTAGTGATTTCCAAATCCTCACCAACCTCATGTACAATTTTAGTGTATCCTACATCCTGCGTTTCCAATGCATTGCCCGTAATAGTTACAGTACCAGTACCTGTTAGCACAAGTACAGAACGCTGCGCGTAATGGGTTGCGGAGTGAAGTGTTAAACCAGAACTTATTTGCACACTTTGATTAGTTGCAGATGAATATGTAAGTTCTACGGATGTTCTATTCGCACCTGTAATCTGCACATTTTCAATTAAGTTCTGGACTTCACTACCTACATTGATATGGCTGTAGCCTGTGATAAGGTTGCGCAATACTGGATACTTTGTAACGGTAGGTTCTTCCTTGGCTTGTTTTTTGGACATTGTGAAATCTTGAATTTCGTCTTCTTCAGTTACTTTAATCATCATTGGGCTTCCGCTTCTGTCTGTAACTAAGACGCACATGCCAGCATTTGCAATCAGCTGTAAACACTGATTTGCTTCTACTTCGGGTAATGGTATTGTAGTTGTAAGACTTCTCAAAGAATCATCCATGACCAAGATATTTGGATACCCAACGAACGTCATAACTTCCTCCGCCAGTGTTGCTAAAGATACACCAGCAGGTCTGTACACGCCTCGTGTGTAAGTTTTTGTAAGCTGCTGAATCAGCGATTCTGTTTCAATCGTTACCTCTGCGACTACCCCGCCTTTGTTGACCTTTACATCGCCTGTAGAATAAGTATTACACCAAGGAAACCATTCAATATCACCACTGTCCAGCTCATAGCCGATACTTACATTTACAGGTTGCCTTGATTCAAGATACTCCCAAACACCTTGCGGATTTTCGGGGTCGTATCTTCTTTCGACATCCATAATTGTAAAGGAGAATTTTTCATCAGGTAAGTTAGAACTGATAATATCCATAGAAGCGGATTGACTGCAAGATACTAAGTCAGCTGCTGTTAGCGTGTTGATAACACCGTAAATAATCTGACTCAGTCTTAACCGTCTATGGGGTCGATAAGTCTTTTTGAATGTAATAACAATTTTGTTACATAGTGGAATCGCATCGTTAGATACAAACTCAGAACTTGTAGCTACATAAGTCTTGCTCAAAACCGATGTACTATTGTAATAGCACTGTACAGTAAACTCTGTAGGATACTCATTCATAATTGTATCAAAGTAAAGTGTCAATGCCGCAAACTGTACAAACTCGTTAAACGAGACAGTTACAACAGGCGGTACAGAAAATACACCAGCATCATCGCTGATTGCTTTACTTACGAAACCCTGATAAACAAAATTACTACTCGGAGCCATAGGAGATTTACCATCCAAAATAAATCTGTTCTTCTCCAATGTTTGATAAGGGGTTGCGACAGACAACCCCAAATCTACTGAATTGACATCACTGAAAGGCAAGTGCCCATTGTCAACAGGTGTACTAGCAGAAGGTGCATCGGGGTCTGTGACCCCGAACACAATCTTAACATGTGATGCGTTGCGCAGTGGCTTTTCCATCTGTTCTCTATACGCTTGTGTAATAGGATACAAGTTAAACCACCCCCATGTCAATAATGTTGCACGAACAATTTCGATAAGTTAAAACTCTGCCACTTTCGTCAACCTCATAAGGCTCCTCAGAAGCATCGCCCCAATACATCTTTCTGGTTGCGAAGCCCATTGTAAGGGCATCAAAGTAAGTTACGTTACACTCAAACTTTTCAATCTCAACCAGAATGTCATGCCACTCTTCTGCGGTAAGGTAGGTCCACTTAAGTGAATCTACCTTTACCTGTCTTCTATTTATCTTTTGCGCAATTACTGTCCCCTGCGCATTACGTCCGCTGTCAACGAGCTGCGACCTAAGATACTTCAATCCAATATCTGGAGGAGGTATCTTCTTCCCGTTGACCCTAAGAATACTTACTCCATTAGCCACGCTGGAAACCTCCCATCTTAAAGTCACGTCCTTTGGAACGTTCAATTCGTTTCATTTTCTTGTACAATACATCGCCGTCAAGTTCTGCAGTAATATTAACAACAATGTCGCTATTACCGCCGCCACCTCTGGAATCGTCATTCATTGCATCAACAATTGCGTTGACCATTTCTTTCATCTGGGGGCTATCCCCTAAGGGAATAACAGCTTCATCATACTTGCCCTCGCCAATCATTGCGACTGTAGGACTTGTAACAACACCACCCCTTGCAAGGTGCGGAATCTTGCCTGGGTGTTCCGGTCTGTCGATATGCAAGTTAGTACCGAGTAAATCGTTAGCCTTACTTGCAACCTTGTTGATTTTATCGATAATTTTTGTAAGTGCTTTATAGAAAGCATCAATTAGAGCATTTAAGATATCAATGATAAAGTTAACTGCCGCTTTACCTATACCCTTAATACCATCCCAGACACCGCTAAATACTTTCTTAATGCCTTTCCAGGCTTTCTTCCAATCACCCGTGAACACACCAGTCAAAAATTCAATAATGCCTGTAAATACTTTAATCAACGAACTTACCAAATCAATGATTAAACCAACTACAGTAGTAACAATCCCTAGCGCCAAATTAAATGCTGTTGTAAAATCTGGCCCCAAATGGTCGATTACAAATGTGCACAATTGCGTAATTATAGTAATAATAGACATGATGGCGTCTAGTACAGCTGCAGCAAATAATGCAAAATTCTCAATTAGAGGTTCAACATGATTTGTCCAAAGACTACTGAACAGTTGCCCAATATTTTCGAGAATTGGTTGCAAAATGTTTTCCCACAGGGAACTCATTAAACCACTAACTGCATCAACCATTGTTGAGAAAGTGTCTTTCAAACCTGATACAGCCTCTTTGACGCTATCAAATTTCTTATACGCATAAATCAGCGCTGCACCTACTACCATGAAAGCCGCCGACACTGGATTCAAGAAAGAAGTCAGTATCTTAATTGCATTTGCTACTTGAGTTAAAATAGGAATGAAGGGTTGGATAACGCTCCATGCTTTGAACGCAAGTGCCACACCGGATATTACATAGGTAAAAGCCTGAATAAGACCCTGATGTCCTTCAATCCAATCCGAAATAGCATTTAACCTATCCGGTAGTTTAGTAATAAAATCCGATAATACAGTGTCCCAATCAATACTCTTAAATGTGTTTACAATTAAGTTGACGATTGGAGATAGAATCGTTTTAAATGTTTCTAATAATACAGAACCAAGACGGTTTACCGAAGCTATGATATCATCCCAGTTCTCAAAAGTTGCATCGATTGTCTTTTTAAACTGTGGAAATTTCTCCACTAAATTCTTGTGAAAATCTTCCGCAACCCACTTCAGTTGGTCACCCTCATAGTGGAACCCTAAGAAGTCAAGAATCGAATCACGCACGTCATTTGCTTTCATACGTACATTTTCTAATTGTACTTCCATATCGGCAATTGCCTGAGCAATTGCAGGGTCCATTAAATCAGAACCAAATCCTCCTCCCCCACCTGAGCCGCCTAGATTACTTGTACTGTCAGCTGCATCCTCAGATAGAATGTTCAATTCATCAAAGGGCGCTGTTAAGTCTTTCATCTTTTTAGCTGCGTCCTTAGCATTCTTACCGATATCACCTACTCCGCCTGCAGCACCTCCAGCTGCTGTGCCGAGCTTCTTTGCAGCATCGGTTGCGCCGCCGAACGTTTTGGGAGTTATACCGATAAGCTTACCAAAGAATCCTAAGATGGTTCTTAATGCCATAATGAAACCATTTAAGTAAGGTAATACAGCACTAAGAATAGGAATGAAAAAATTGCCTATGGCACGTGCTAATTGAGAAACCTGCTCTTTGAATACTCTCAACTGGTTGGCCGGAGATTCAATTGTCTTACCAAAGTCACCAGTTGCAACAGCTGCCTGGCGCATCATTGTAATGTATCGCAGGCCCTGTCTATCTGCCTCAGACATTTCAGAAACGCTTCTGCTAATACCCAACGACAACGCTGTCTGCTCCAACGTAGTGTTACGGATATCCATACCGTACTTTCTTACAGCTCTGGACATTCCCTGCATGCCAGAAGACAAATTCTCCATAACATTATCAATTGGCATATCAAACAGAGATGCAATATCCACGGTCATCTGAGTTAAACCTTTAGACATTTTCTCAGCTGCCTCCGTAGGAGTATCAACTGCAGATGCCAGCTGGTAGAACATAGATGTATACCTCATAATGTTAGAGGGGTCTAAACCGTAAATTTCCTGAATATGCTTTACAAAGTCTTCAGCAGCTTGGTTGGATTCGCCCATGGCTACTGTGAACATGTTCTGAATCTCAGTAAATCTAATAGCTTCTTTAGTACCTTCTGCTAAAAAACTACCAATCTTATAGCCGGTAAGTACTGCGAAGATGGATTTTACTTTATTACCAGAAATAGCTAAGTTGCCCAAGCTTCTATGCGCCTCATTGGAGGACGAAGAAAGCTTTTTCATGTTTGTACTAAGTTGCGCAGTAGCCTTACTTAACGACTGTT
>UMKG01031082.1_pt1 | contig 18091 bp, 12 predicted proteins | sample 1966261 | NCBI WGS metagenome assembly UMKG01 (sample SAMEA4836169, study PRJEB28245) | human gut metagenome | biome: gut microbiome; material: fecal sample | place: Denmark | collected 2008 | reverse complement strand
GGAAGTGAAAGAGATGCTGACTCCATATCTGCCGGAAGTACTGGAGAAAAATGGAGTACAGATGGTATTCTTTATGCTGACGGATATTCTGGATGAATCGACAGAACTATTGTGCTGCGGCGCAAAAGCGAAAGAGTATATCATTGATGCATTCGATCTGAAAGAAGACAGCGAAAAGATGATCTTAAAGGGAGTTGTATCCAGAAAGAAACAGCTGATACCGACTCTGGTAAGTGAATTACAGCAGTAGAAAAAAGCGGGGGAAAAAGACATGGCAAAGCAGATCTGGAAACCGGGAAATATGCTGTATCCGCTCCCGGCCGTGATGGTAAGTACCGCAGATAAATCCGGTAAATCGAACATCATAACGGTTGCGTGGACCGGAACGGTATGTACGAATCCGGCAATGCTGTACATATCCGTAAGACCGGAGCGATATTCGTACGATCTTCTGAAAGACAGCGGAGAGTTCGTAGTAAATCTGACAACTGAAAAGTTAAAAAAGGCAACAGACTGGTGCGGAGTACGCTCCGGTCGTGATGTTGATAAATGGAAAGAGATGCATCTGACAGCCGGCAGAGCATCAAAGCTTGACTATGCACCGATCATAGAAGAATGTCCGGTGAACATTGAGTGTAAAGTAACCGAGATCAAAGGACTCGGCTCACATCATATGTTTCTGGCTAAAGTAGAGGCTGTTCAGGTAGGAGAAGAATATCTGGATGAAAAGGGAAGATTACAGCTTGGAAAAGCCGGTCTTCTGGCGTATTCTCATGGAGAATATCTGACATTGGGAGATTCACTTGGAACATTTGGATGGAGCGTCAGAAAAGCTTCTGTATCGAGAAAGAATAAGAAGAATGCAGAAAAGAAGCCTGTATCGAAAAAGAATAAGAAGAGTACAGGAAAGAAAGCGGTACTGGGAAAACGTAAGAAATAATATAGAAAAATATAAGGTAAAGCAAGGCGTCAGAATTCTGGCGTCTTTTGTATACCAAAGTATGCAAGAGGAAAATGTCAATGGCAGCTTTTTCGTATTGCAGTAAGGTCAGAAAAAGAACCCAGGTATGGAATTCCCTACCCCTGCATATAGTAAAATGAAATAATGCTATGCGGGTGTGACATGAAATCAAATATCGATTGCAAATCAGATATAACATACAAACGACGGACCAGGATGAAAATGGCGGGAATTTTGCTGATTTATATATTAGGCATCTATTTCCTTCTGACAAAGATGGTGCAGTTGGAAGATGAGGCTGTTGTGGGAGTGAAAAAAACTCATAAGGAACTGTCAGAAACTACCCATTCAAGTAATGAAAAGGCCATTCAGTATGTAGCATCGAATATGATAAAAGAGGCCCCTAAGATTGCAATCACATTTGACGACGGACCAAGCCCGGCATGGACACCGAAACTACTGGATGGATTAAAAGAGCGGAATGTAAAAGCAACATTTTTCCTGATCGGGGAAAATGCAGAAAATACGCCGGAACTTGTAAAGAGAGAATCGGAAGAAGGGCATCTGGTCGGCAATCATACGTATCACCATGTAGAAATCACACGTGTACCGGATGAGACGGCAAAAGAAGAAATTCTGATGACAAATGAAGTGATTACCGGGATCACAGGAGAAGAAGTCTCTTATATGCGACCACCGTTCGGAGCCTGGCAGAAGAAGCTGGAGTGGGAACTGGATGTTATGCCTGTGATGTGGACGATAGATCCTCTGGACTGGACAACGAATAATGAAGATGAAATTGTCAATAAAGTAGTGACGCAGGCAAAGGAAAATGATATCATTTTACTGCACGACTGTTATGAGTCCAGTGTGAATGCGGCACTGCGTATTGTAGATATCCTGCAGAAGGAAGGATTTGAATTTGTAACGGTTGATGAACTCATTATGAATTAGATTCAAAACGCAGAATTTATGAATCAGATCTGATGAATGAAAATTTACATAGATAAATGGAGATGAAAGAATGGATTTATTTGATTATATGCGGGAGCAGAACATGGAAAAAGAGGCACCGCTTGCATCCAGACTGCGCCCGACCACATTAGAGGAAGTAGTCGGACAGCAGCACATTATCGGAAAGGACAAATTACTTTACAGGGCGATCAAGGCTGACAAATTAAGTTCGGTTATTTTCTACGGTCCTCCGGGAACAGGAAAGACCACACTCGCCAAAGTCATTGCCAATACGACCAGTGCGGAATTTACCCAGATCAACGCAACGACTGCGGGTAAAAAGGACATGGAAGAAGTGATAAACAAAGCAAAAGAGATGCAGGGAATGTACCGGAAGAAGACAATCCTGTTCGTGGATGAGATCCATAGATTCAATAAAGGACAGCAGGATTATCTGCTGCCGTTTGTAGAAGACGGTACGATCATTCTGATCGGCGCAACGACAGAGAATCCGTATTTTGAAGTGAATGGGGCGTTGCTTTCCAGATCGAGCATCTTTGAATTACAGCCGCTTGCCAAAGAAGACATCAAGACACTGATCACAAGGGCAGTCTATGATACGGTAAAAGGTATGGGAAGTTACCAGGCAGTGATCGATGAAGATGCACTGGAATTTCTTGCAGACATTTCCGGAGGAGATGCCAGAAGTGCATTGAATGCAGTCGAACTTGGAATCCTGACGACAGAACGAAGTGCAGACGGAAAGATTCACATCACACTGGATGTTGCATCCGAATGCATTCAGAAACGTGTAGTCAAATACGATAAGACCGGGGATAATCATTATGATACGATCTCTGCATTTATCAAAAGTATGCGTGGCTCCGATCCAGATGCGGCAGTGTATTATCTTGCGAAAATGTTATACGCAGGAGAAGATATCAAGTTCATAGCCAGACGTATCATGATCTGCGCATCGGAAGATGTCGGAAATGCAGATCCGATGGCACTTACGGTTGCCGTATCTGCTTCCCAGGCAGTCGAACGAGTCGGTATGCCGGAAGCACAGATCATTCTTTCTCAGGCAGTCACGTATGTAGCGACTGCACCAAAGAGTAATGCCGCATGCAATGCAATCTTTGATGCAATGGCAAGCGTGAAACGCACAAAGACAACGGTTCCGTCACACCTGCAGGATGCCCACTATAAAGGAGCCCAGAAACTGGGACACGGCATCGGATATAAATATGCACATAATTATCCGCACCATTATGTAGAACAACAGTATCTCCCGGACGAGATCGTCGGAGAAAAATTCTATGTACCAAGCGAGAATGGGCATGAGAAGGAGATTAAAGAGTGGATGAGGTATATCCGGAAAGATCAGTGAGTTGCTGTTTAATGCAGTATCGTGGTTTACTCCGGTCCATGAGAAAGACTTGGTATTCTGCTTCGGGCTAAGATTCTACGATGAAGAAGTTATAAGGGCGTCAGAATTTTCTAAAAGCACCCGGCCTAGGAGTCAAACTCGCCATACGGCTCAAACAGTGACTCCTATTCCGGGTAACGACCGCTTCATGTATTAAATATCCTTTATAGTTCCATCAATCCCAATCGTTACCACCTGCCAAGGAATAAACTTCCCGCTTGCTTTTAACGCTTCTGTAGCGGCATGCTCCAGTCCTCCGCAGCAAGGAACTTCCATACGGACGATAGTAAGACTTTTGAAATCATTATGCTTGATGATCTCGGTTAATTTCTCCGTATAATCAACTGCATCCAGCTTCGGACATCCAATCAGTACAACGTGATTCTTAATGAACTGGTTGTGGAAGTTGCCATATGCATATGCCGTGCAGTCGGCTGCGATCAGCAGATTTGCATTCTGGAAATATGGTGCGCTCAGCGGAGCAAGCTTGATCTGGACCGGCCACTGACGAAGCTGACTTTCCATGGAGTAAGCGGTCGGTGTACTTCCTGACATATTATTAGAAGCACTTGCAACATTATTATGAGTGTGTTGAATTTCACGAGCCATAGAACCCGGACATCCACCATGATGTGGAGCTGGTGCATCATTATCGTGAGCATGTGCTTTTTTTGCATCAAGGTGTTTCTTAAGTGCTTCCGGTCCTTTGGCGGCAAGATGTGCTTTTACTGCATCATCATCATAAGCATCCGCTTCACGTTCTTCAAATGTGATTGCATTTGTCGGACAGGCCGGCAGACAGTCACCAAGGCCATCGCAAAAATCATCGCGCATTAATCGGGCTTTTCCATCAACCATCTGAATGGCACCTTCGTGACAGGCGTTGGCACATGCACCGCATCCGTTACATTTTTCTTCATTTATATGGATTATTTTTCTGATCATAATGATTCTCCTTTTCTTAAAAAATAGAAATATGTTTAAAATGGTATCAGTTGTTTTGCAGGTATTAGTGTACTATAAAGAAGAAAAAGAATGTTGTTGGAATAACAACAAAAATAAAAATAATTACAATACCGCAATTAAGATGTCCGTAATGTATCTGAAATAATGGATGTTAAGTATGGAAAAATGACAGAAGAATATGTTAAAATTTTTCACAGAGCTGATATTTCTGCAAGCAAAATACAAAAATCAGAAACAGAAGCATTATAATTTGAAAAATATAATATAGGAAAAGAGGAAGATATATGGCACAGATTTATGCATCGAAAACAAATGAAATTCAGAAGTATGAGACAGAGCATGAGAATGAAGTACGTCATCTGGCCGGGGAATGTATGGTCCTTTTGGAGAATGACGGTGTATTACCATTTTCAGATAAGATAAAAAAGATTGCATTATATGGAACGGGAGCCAGACATACGGTGAAAGGAGGAACAGGATCCGGAGATGTCAATGTAAGAAAAACAGTTTCAATCGCACGGGGATTAGAAGAAGCCGGATTTGAGATCGTGACAGAAGACTGGCTTGACAGATACGACCGGGATCTGGAAGAGGCGCAGAAAACATATTTGAAAAAGTTAAAAGATATGTCAGATGAGACGGGAGAGCCATCGGTAATCCTTGGGTTCAAACATCCGTTTCAGGAACCGGAGCAGCCAATTGTCGAAGAGACAGATATCAAAGAGGCAGATGCGGCCATTTATGTGCTTGCAAGAAATTCCGGAGAGGGAAAAGACCGGCGGGCAGAAAAAGGAGATTATTATCTGAGTGACAGAGAATTGCAGAACATCCGGTTTATGACGGAAAATTATTCGAATTGTGTTGTATTATTGAATACAGGAGGCGTGATAGATCTGACAGAATTGCGGAAGATTTCCGGAGTGCAGGCAATCCTTCTGACCGGACAGACTGGAAATATGGGTGGCCATGCAGTGGCGGATGTCTTGATGGCTAAAACAGTTCCGTCAGGAAAATTAACAGATACATGGGCAAGATCTTATGATGACTATCCGTCATCGAGAACTTTCAGTTACCGCGATGACAATCTGGATGATGAATACTATAGTGACGGGATTTATGTCGGATATCGTTATTTTGATACATTTGGAATCATGCCGTTGTATTGCTTTGGGTATGGAAAAGGATACACGGATTTCTCATTGGTGACCAAAGAAGTGACCGCAGATGAAAAGCTGGTAAAGGTAGAAGTGGAAGTGACGAATATCGGTAAGGTATATCCGGGAAGAGAAGTCGTACAAGTTTATTATTCGGCACCGGATGGAGTTATGGAAAAACCAACACAGGAGCTTGCAGGATTTGCCAAGACAAAGCTTCTCATGCCGGGAGAAAAAGAAGTGGTAACAGTTACATTTGCGACAGAAGATATGGCATCTTATGACAGTTATGATGCAGCATGGGTCATGGAGGAAGGCGAGTATACGATTCGTGTGGGGAACAGTTCACGTACAACGGAAGTAGCCGCGATCATAGATCTGGATGAAACGGTTCAGACGGTTCTTTTAAAGAATGTGATGAAGGATAAGGAATTTGTAAAAGAGATTCATCATATGGTCCCAATCTTTGACCTAGAACTGGATGACACACCATTTATGCGCCCGATATTGATCTATGCGGAAAACTTTAAGAAAAAGATCATGGAATATGAAGTGATACGTACTACGCTGGAAGATAAAAGACCGGACGAGATATTAACACTGGAGGATGTGAAGAAGGGGGCAGCATCACTCGAAGAATTGGTTGCACAGCTTACGGTAGAAGAGATGGCCGATCTTTGTGTCGGAACCGAACGACTGGAAGAAGGCGGCAATGTAATCGGGTCATCTTCTGCATGTGTGCCGGGAGCAGCAGGGGATACGACGTCGGCACTGATCGAGAAGCGGAAGATCCCGAATCTGATCCTTGCAGATGGACCGGCAGGATTACGGTTACAGACACATTTTAAAACGGATAAAGAAGGCAATAAATTACCGGGTGGGGAACAGTTCGGAATGGAAATTGCACCGTTTGCGAAAGAGCAGCCGGAAGGAGCGCAGGATTATTACCAGTACTGTACGGCAATCCCGATTGCGACGACACTTGCGCAGTCATGGGATGTGGATCTTATCAAGAGAATGGGTGAGATTGTCGGAGAAGAGATGGAACAGTTTCATATTCACCTGTGGCTGGCACCGGGCATGAATATTCACAGAAATCCATTGTGTGGAAGAAACTTTGAATATTATTCGGAAGATCCACTGCTTACCGGACTGTGTGCGGCAGCCGATACAAAGGGTGTACAGTCTTACAAAGGACATGGAACGACGATCAAGCATTTTGCGGCAAATAATCAGGAAGACAACCGTATGTTCACGAACGCACATATCAGCGAACGTGCATTAAGAGAAATCTATCTGAAAGGATTCGAAATTGCGGTGAAGACAGCACAGCCATATGCGATCATGACATCGTATAATCTGATCAATGGAACACATGCCGCCAATCATTATGACATGCTTCAGAATGTAGCGCGTGATGAATGGGGATTTGAAGGCTTTATTATGACAGACTGGTATACGTCTCAGGATACGACGGCACTTGGAATGGTATCAGAAAGCGGAAAATACAGCTATTCCGATGGTGTACAGTGCATTAAGGCAGGAAATGATCTTCAGATGCCAGGATGCAGGAAAAATGTAGAGGATATTGTAGACGGCGTAAAAAATGGAAGGATTACCAAAGCGGATCTCCAGAGATGTGCAAAACATATCCTTGGAATTGCGTTAAAAACAATATAAACGAAAAAGAATAAAGTGATTAACAGGCAGACAATATATTATAAGTAGTCTGCCTGTTTGCGTTGATGTGCATTCGAAAGAAGTGGTAATCAGAAGGTTTTTTACATTTTCTAAAAAATATCTAAACAGTGTTGACAAAAATATGTGAGAGTGCTATCTTAATAGTCGAAAGGTGTTAGCACTCAGATAAAAAGAGTGCTAATAACCGGAAACCGAAAGGAGGAGGTACCGGTGATAAATCATGAAGAGATGAGTGAAAGAAAACTGAAAATACTTCATGCAATCATCCAGAATTATCTGGAGACAGGTGAACCGGTTGGTTCCAGAACGATTTCCAAGTACACGGATCTGAATCTTAGTTCAGCAACGATCCGTAATGAGATGGCAGATCTGGAAGAGATGGGATATATCATCCAGCCTCATACGTCGGCAGGACGTATTCCTTCGGATAAAGGATACAGGCTCTATGTAGATATGCTGATGGAGGAGAAAGAGCAGGAGCTGAATGAGATGCAGGATCAGATGCTTGACAAAGCAGATAAGATGGATCAGCTTTTGAAACAGGCAGCAAAGGTTCTTGCAACGAATACCAACTATGCAACGATGGTTTCGACTCCGATGAACAATTCAAACAAGATTAAGTTCATCCAGTTATCTATGGTAGATGAGGAACAGGTGATCGCAGTCATCGTACTGGGAGGCAATGTGATCAAGAATAAGATCATTAACATTGATGAGCCGATCAGCAATGAGAATCTGTTAAAGCTGAATATGCTGCTGAATACAACACTCAACGGCATGTCGATCGAAGAAATCAACCTGGGATTGATCGCCAGATTAAAGGAGCAGGCAGGAATCCACAGTCAGGTAGTCGGATATGTACTGGATGCAGTTGCAGATGCGATTCATGTAGATGATGATATGCAGATCTACACAAGCGGTGCGACGAACATTTTCAAATATCCGGAGCTGAGTGATAACCAGAGCGCACAGGAGATCATCAGTGCATTTGAAGAAAAACAGCAGTTATCCGAACTGGTTACACAGACCCTGGCACAGGATGAGAATACCGGCATTCAGGTATATATCGGAGATGAGACTCCGGTACAGACTATGAGAGACTGCAGTGTCGTAACTGCAACCTACGAACTGGGTGATGGTATGAAGGGAACGATAGGAATTATCGGACCGAAACGTATGGATTATGAACATGTTTTAAAATCTATGAAACGTCTCCAGACAGAACTGGATCAGATGTTCCATAAGAATGATAGAAAGGTGGAATAACCCTTGGAAAATAAGCAGGAAAAAAGCCAGGAAGATATGGTAAAAGAAGCTGTAGAAGAGGCAAAAAAATCCGCTGCTGAAGCAAAAGAAGCAGAGACAGATACAGACGAGACAACAGAAACTTCTGAAAAAGTGGAAAACGAAGAAGCCGACGAGACAGCGAAAGATACAGAAAAGAAATCTGGCAAAAAATTATTTGGCAAGAAAAAAGATAAAAAAGACGAGAAGATCGAAGAGCTTACAGATAAGCTTACCCGTCAGATGGCAGAGTTTGATAACTTCCGCAAACGTACAGAAAAGGAAAAATCCCAGATGTACGAAGTTGGAGCGAAAGATATCATAGAGAAGATTCTTCCAGTTGTAGACAACTTTGAAAGAGGTCTGGATGCAGTGAAGGAAGAAGACAAAGAAGATCCGTTCGTTCAGGGAATGGAGAAGGTGTATAAACATCTGCTTACCACTCTGGAAGGAATCGAGGTTAAGCCTATTGAAGCAGTAGGCCAGCCGTTTGATCCGAATTTCCACAACGCAGTGATGCATGTGGAAGATGAAAACTTCGGTGAGAATATTGTTGCCGAGGAATTTCAGAAGGGCTACACATACCGTGATTCAGTTGTAAGACACAGCATGGTAAAAGTAGCAAACTAGAAACAAGAACATTCACAATTATCAGAATAAAAAATCATACAGGAGGAAATTTATCATGGGTAAAATTATAGGTATTGACTTAGGAACAACAAACAGTTGCGTAGCCGTAATGGAAGGTGGACAGCCGACAGTTATCGCCAACACAGAAGGCGCAAGAACAACACCATCTGTAGTAGCATTTACAAAGACAGGTGAGCGTCTTGTCGGAGAACCTGCAAAACGTCAGGCAGTAACAAACGCAGAGAGAACAATCTCTTCTATCAAGAGAGAGATGGGAACCGACTACAAGGTAACAATTGAAGATAAGAAATATTCTCCACAGGAGATCTCAGCAATGATCCTTCAGAAACTGAAAGCAGATGCAGAAGGATATCTTGGAGAAAAAGTAACAGAAGCTGTTATCACAGTACCTGCTTACTTCAACGATGCTCAGCGTCAGGCAACAAAAGATGCAGGTAAGATTGCAGGACTTGATGTAAAACGTATCATCAACGAGCCAACAGCAGCAGCTCTTGCATATGGTCTTGACAATGAAAAAGAACAGAAGATCATGGTATATGACCTTGGTGGTGGTACATTCGACGTATCTGTTATCGAGATCGGTGACGGAGTTATCGAAGTATTATCTACAGCCGGTAACAACAGACTTGGTGGAGATGACTTCGACCAGAAGATTACAGACTACATGATCGCTGAATTTAAGAAACAGGAAGGTGTTGACTTATCTGCAGATAAGATGGCACTTCAGAGATTAAAAGAAGCAGCTGAGAAAGCTAAAAAAGAACTTTCTTCAGCAACAACAACAAACATCAACCTTCCATTCATCACAGCTACAGCAGAAGGTCCAAAACATTTCGATATGAACCTTACAAGAGCTAAATTTGATGAACTGACACATGATCTTGTACTGAAGACATCTGAGCCGGTACAGAGAGCATTATCAGATGCTGGTATCACAGCTTCTGAACTTGGTCAGGTACTGTTAGTTGGTGGATCTACACGTATCCCTGCAGTACAGGAAGAAGTAAAACGTCTGACAGGTAAAGAGCCAAGCAAATCTCTGAACCCGGATGAGTGTGTAGCACTTGGAGCATCTGTTCAGGGTGGTAAACTTGCAGGAGATACAGGCGCCGGCGACATCCTTCTTCTGGATGTAACTCCACTGTCACTGTCTATCGAGACAATGGGTGGTGTAGCTACTCGTCTGATCGAGAGAAATACAACAATTCCTACAAAGAAGAGCCAGATCTTCTCTACAGCTGCTGATAACCAGACAGCCGTTGATATCAACGTAGTACAGGGAGAAAGACAGTTTGCAAGAGATAACAAATCTCTCGGACAGTTCAGACTGGACGGAATCGCACCAGCTCCACGTGGAATCCCACAGATCGAAGTTACATTCGATATCGATGCAAATGGTATCGTAAATGTATCTGCAAAAGACCTTGGAACTGGAAAAGAACAGCACATCACAATTACAGCAGGATCTAACATGTCTGATGAAGATATCGACAAAGCTGTAAAAGAAGCTGCTGAATTCGAAGCTCAGGACAAGAAACGTAAAGAAGGAATCGATGCTAAGAACGAAGCTGACGCTATGGTATTCCAGACAGAGAAAGCTCTGCAGGAAGTTGGCGACAAGCTTGACGGTGCAGACAAAGCAGCAGTAGAAGCTGACTGCAAAGCTCTGAAAGAATTACTTGAAAAAGCAAATACAGATACTCTTACAGATGAGCAGGTTGCAGAGATCAAAGCAGGTAAAGAAAAACTGACAGAGAGTGCTCAGAAGCTCTTCACAAAGATGTATGAGCAGGCTGGCGCAGCAGCAGGAGCTCAGGGAGCTGGTCCTCAGCCAGGAGCTAATGCAGGAGCAGGCCCGGCACCAGAAGGATTCCAGGGCGACGATGTCGTAGACGGAAATTACAAAGAAGTCTAAGAACATTAAGTGAGGAATAGGAAATGGCAGAGTCAAAAAGAGATTACTATGAGGTGCTTGGGGTCAGTAAAGATGCTGACGAAGCAACTTTGAAAAAAGCATACAGACAGGTTGCCAAGAAGTATCACCCGGATATGAATCCGGGTGATGCTGAAGCTGAAAAGAAGTTCAAAGAAGCTTCTGAGGCGTATGCAGTCTTGAGTGATCCGGAAAAACGCCGTCAGTATGATCAGTTTGGTCATGCTGCTTTTGACGGAAGTGCGGGAGCAGGCGGCGGATATGGCGGATTCGACTTTAACGGTGCTGATTTTGGCGACATTTTCGGAGATATCTTCGGAGATCTGTTCGGCGGCGGACGCAGAGGCGGTCGTGCGAACCAGGGACCGATGAAAGGTATGAATATCCGTAAGAGTGTCAGAATCACATTCGAAGAGGCTGTATTCGGATGCGAGAAAGAATTGGACGTTGTATTAAAAGACCCATGTCCGAAATGTAACGGAACAGGTGCCAAACCGGGAACATCTCCGGAGACTTGTCCGAAATGTGGCGGTAAAGGTCAGGTAGTATATACACAGCAGTCATTCTTTGGAACGGTACAGAATGTACAGACCTGTCCGGATTGCCAGGGAACTGGTAAGATTATTAAGGAAAAATGTCCGGATTGCGGCGGAACAGGCTATGTAGCCAGCAAGAAGAAGATATCCGTATCAATTCCTGCAGGTATTGATAATGGCCAGAGTGTCAGAATTCGTGAAAAAGGTGAGCCGGGTGTAAACGGCGGACCAAGAGGAGATCTTCTGGTGGAGGTTGTGGTATCAAGACATCCAATCTTCCAGCGTCAGGATATGCACATCTTCTCAACGGTACCGATTACATTTGCACAGGCAGCGCTTGGTGCGGATATCCGTATCAAGACGGTAGATGGAGAAGTGATCTACACGGTAAAACCGGGAACCAAGACAGATACAAAAGTACGTCTGAAAGGTAAAGGAGTTCCATCTCTTCGAAATGCACAGGTTCGCGGCGATCATTATGTGACACTTGTGGTCCAGACACCGGAACACTTAAGTGCCGAAGCAAAAGAAGCACTGCGTAAATTCGATGAACTGACCGGCAATTCCCTCGGAGCAGAGAAATCTGAAAAAGCGGAAGAGCACGAACATAAAGGCAAAAAGAAAAAAGGATTTATGGATAAATTAAAGGAGACCTTTGATGATTAATTTCATCAGAGGTTTCCTCTTTTTTACAAAAAACACTGGCATTCACCGTGGTAAAGTGATATCATATTAAATAAATTAAATTTTTAACAAACCAGGAGGACTCAAATATGTATGCATTTGATGAAATTAAAAAAGCAGACAGTGAAATTGCAGACGCCATTCAGGCCGAGATGGAGAGACAGAATTCGCATCTGGAGCTGATCGCATCGGAGAACTGGGTAAGCAAAGCAGTCATGGCAGCAATGGGAAGTCCGCTTACAAATAAATACGCAGAAGGCTATCCGGGCAAACGTTACTATGGTGGATGTCAGTGTGTGGATGTAGTGGAAGATCTTGCAAGAGAAAGAGCAAAGAAGTTATTTGGCTGTGATTATGCCAATGTACAGCCACATTCCGGAGCACAGGCAAATCTGGCAGTATTCTTTGCAATGCTGGAGCCCGGAGACAAAGTCATGGGTATGAACCTGGATCATGGCGGACATCTGACACATGGTTCTCCGGCTAATATTTCCGGTAAATATTTCAACGTCGTATCATACGGAGTGAACGACGAGGGTGTGATCGATTATGATAAGGTACGTGAGATCGCAGTAAAAGAAAAACCAAAGATGATCATTGCGGGAGCAAGTGCTTATGCAAGAATCATTGATTTTAAAAAATTCCGTGAGATCGCGGATGAAGTAGGAGCATACCTGATGGTTGATATGGCCCATATCGCAGGACTTGTTGCAGCAGGACTTCATCCAAGCCCGATCCCGTACGCAGATGTCACAACAACGACAACACATAAGACACTGCGCGGACCAAGAGGCGGTCTGATCCTCTGTAATCAGGAAGCAGCAGATAAATTCAACTTTAATAAAGCTGTATTCCCTGGAATCCAGGGAGGACCACTGGAACACGTGATCGCAGGAAAAGCGGTATGCTTCAAAGAAGCCCTGGAGCCTGAATTTGCAGAATATCAGAAACAGATTATCAAAAATGCACAGGCACTCAGTAAGGGACTGATGGACCGTGGAGTGAAGATTGTATCCGGAGGAACAGATAATCACCTGATGCTGGTTGATTTAAGAGGAGAAGATGTGACCGGTAAAGAACTGGAAAAACGTCTGGATGCCGCACACATCACATGTAACAAAAATACGGTACCGAACGATCCAAGATCACCGTTCGTGACAAGCGGTGTCAGACTTGGAACACCGGCGGTTACAACAAGAGGATTAAAAGAAGACGACATGGATATGATCGCAGAGTGTATCGCACTCGTACTTCAGAGTGAAGATAACATTGAAAAAGTCAAAGGAATGGTTGCAGAGCTGACTGCAAAATATCCTCTGGATATGTAAGGAACGACGAAAGAAAATAAGACAAAACAGGAAATCCGTCTGGGAAAAGGATTTAAGCTTACCTAGGCGGATTTTATTGTTGCTTGAACAAAATGTCCAACAGTGAAAAGATTGAGCAAAATATTTGAGTAGTTGATAGAAATAGGAGAATAACAAGGGTGGAATTTTTAAAATGAAGGGCGTATAATAAAAATCAGTGTATACGAATCTATACCAGAATAAAAAAGGAAGAATCTTGTTTATACCATACAGATGTATGAATGCAAATATATATGGAAGGAGCCAGATTTTTGAAACTGAGAAACGTAAAAGTCGCAAAAAGATTAGGAACAAAAACGCTTGCAGGGTTGCTTGCATTTGGACTTGTCGTAGGTACGCCGTCGGTTGTTCTGGCAGATGTACAGAGCACGATGTCACAGTCAGAGGCTTTGTGGAACAGAAGTATCTGGACTTCAGTGATGAAACAAAAAAGCAGATTGAAGCGAATGGTGAGGATAAATATCAGACAGCAAAAGAAACGGTAAAACCAGAAGAAAATCAGGCATTATATTATACACTGACTTCTGTAAAAGAGGGATCGCCAAGTGGAGAAATCCGGGAATCCATGCTGGAATTTGCGTCACAGTTTATCGGTAATCCATATGTGTGGGGTGGTACAAGCCTGACGGACGGTGCAGACTGCTCTGGATTCGTACAGCAGATTTATAAACAGTATGGATACAGCCTTCCAAGAGTAGCAGAAGATCAAAGCCAGTATGGAACGAAGATTCCTGTAGAAGATGCCCAGCCGGGAGATCTGATCTTCTATGCTAAAGAAGGGTATGTATATCATGTGGTCATGTATGCAGGAGATGGCAGGACGATAGAGGCTGCAAGTACGAAACTCGGAATTATCGAAGGAAAAGTCAATACCAAAAATGCAGTATGGGCAACACGTATCCTGAAAGATGATTATTCTCTTACAGGCGGCGGAATTGAAAAGGCCAATGCAACAGAGGACATGTATGGACAGAAACTTGAAAATTCCCAGATTACATATTATTGTCCTTGCGAGATCTGCTGCGATAAAGCATCTAAAGTTACGGCATCGGGAACACCTGTTGCAGAAGGAAAGACGATCGCAACTGATCCGAATGTAATTCCATATGGAACCAAGGTGATTATCGGAGGACATGTATTTACAGCGGAAGATACAGGAAGAAAAGTCCAGGGAAATCAGATCAGTATTTATGTAAATAACCATGCAGAGGTATCTGCTTCTGCCACAGAGAATACAGACGTATACCTGGCAAAATAATATAATAAAGAATGATAAAAAGGTGGTTTTTCAGAACTTACATGTTGAAAAACTGCCTTTTTCAAAGAAGGAACAGAAACTATGAATCAAGAAAATTTATTGAATAAGATCAGACAGAAAGATGCAAAAGCATTTACTCACGGGGGAAAATTTCATGCAGATGATATATTTTCATCGGCCTTGTTATTATATCTGAACCCGGAAATTCAGATTACAAGGGGAAATCAGGTGCCGGAAGAGTATGACGGTATTGTATTTGACATCGGACGGGGAGCATATGACCATCATCAGAAGGACAGCCGTGTCAGGAAAAACGGGATTCCATATGCGGCATTCGGACTTTTGTGGGAAGAGTTAGGAACGGAGATTCTTGGAGAAGAACTGGCAGAAAAATTTGATGAATCCTTTGTCCAGCCTCTCGATCAGAATGATAATACCGGTGAGAAGAATGAACTGGCTTCGCTGATCGGAAGTTTTAATCCGGCATGGGATGCAAAAGGAAATCATGATGATGCATTCTTTCATGCAGTCAGTATGGCTGGAATGATACTGGAAAGCAAGTTCGAGAGATTCCGTGGAAATGAAAGGGCGGACAGGAAGATAGAAGAGATTTTGGAGGCACATGATGATGCAGTAGAAGAGGGAAAATGTGATGAAAGAATCCTGATTCTTCCGGAATTTGTTCCATGCCAGAAACGGCTGTCAGAGACGGAGATTGCATTTGTGATTTTCCCGTCAAATCGCGGAGGATATTGCATTCAGCCACAGAAAAAAGAATTTTCCATGAATTATAAATGTGCGTTCCCAGAAGCCTGGCTTGGGCTGGAGGGAGAAGCATTACAGAAAGCAACCGGACTTTTAGGAGCAGGATTCTGTCATAAAGGCGGCTTCCTGATGTCGACAGAGAATCTGGAGGATGCGGTAAAAGCGTGTGAAATCAGCCTCAAAGAGTATGTAGAAGCGCCGTGTATTGTCTGTTACGGAACATGTGATGAAGAAGTGAAAGAACTTCTGCATATGCTTCCGGAAATGAAGAATGTAACGGTACATAAGATGCCGCTGTCAGAGCCGCCGGAGATGGAGACAGATGGAATCTATGGAGAAGTTTTGATGGAAAAGCAGGAATGGAAGAAGCGGATAAAAGAACAGGTAAAAGAAATTCTGAAATACAAACCGGAGGCGGTATGTGTGAATGGAAATGTCTTTTCGACTTATCCGGTAGTACATGCGCTTCGTAAAAAGCATGTGCCGGTGCTGACAATAATAGAAAATGATGAGGAGAAGCTGATTGTGAGAATTCCGTCCGGTTCTTAGAATGTCAGATATAATGAAGTAGAAGAAGTAATAGAACATAACAAAAACGCAGAGACTTTTAAAAGGATTGAAGTAATCCCTCAAAAGTCTCTGCATTTTTATGTTTATTTACATGCTTTTAAAAGTTCTTTCAGGTAGTTCCACATACGCTGTGTAGATGCGATATGTACACGTTCATTATATGTATGCACACCTGTAAGATCCGGACCGAAAGAAATGATATCAAGATCATTCTTCTTGCCGTATAAGATTCCACATTCCAGTCCGCCGTGAGTTGTCTCAACAGTAGGTTCTTTTCCGAACATTTCTTTATAAAGTTCGATTGCCTTAGGACGGATCACAGAATCTGCATTGTAGCTCCATGCCGGATATTCACCGGAAATCTCACGGGATGCGCTTGCAAGATCCGTTGCAAGATCCAGTTTGTTCTGCATATCATCTAACTTGGTAGCGACAGAGCTTCGAACCTGGAATTTAATCTTTACAGTGTCTTCAGTAGTCTCAACAATACCTGTGTTCAGGGAAGATTCTACAGCGGTAGGGAATGCACGGTCATAGCACTGTACACCGTCGATCGCTCCATAAAGGAATCCGATTACATGTGAAGTAGTATCTGCATCAAAGGCCTTTAAGGTCGTCTCGCCATCGGAAACTGCTTTCAGAGATAAAGTAGGTTCCTGTCCGGCAAATTCAGCGTAGATAGTCTGTTCCAGTCCGGCAACAGCATCTATGATATCCTGAGCCTGTGCAGGATCTGCGATGATCTCAGTCGTATTGTACTGTGCGATTACGTTTGCCGCATTTCCGCCGTTTGTACTTACGATGTTAAAGTCGTAATCTTTTGCAAGTGCATACAGAACACGTCCCATGATCTTATGTGCATTTCCGAGCTGCTTCTGAATCTCGGCACCGGAATGTCCGCCCTGCAGATTGGAAAGGGAGATTGTCATCTTGGTTCCGCTTTCTTCACTCCATTCGATCGGGATAAAAGTATCATAAATGTATCCGCCGGCACATCCGACTGTCATAACGCCTTCAATCTCAGAGTCGATGTTCAGGCAGATCTTTCCTTTTAATACGGATGTATCGAGGTGATGTGCACCGCCCATACCGATCTCTTCATCAACTGTAAATACAGCCTCGATCGGTGGATGCGGGATATCTGTGCTGGCAAGAATTGCCATAGCATAAGCGACTGCGATACCGTCGTCACCGCCGAGAGTGGTGTTCTTTGCCCCAATCAGATCACCATCTACAAAAAGGTCTAATGGATCATTCTCGAAATCGTGATCGCTGTCGATTGTCTTTGTAGCAACCATGTCCAGATGTCCCTGGATGATGACCGGATCACTGTCTTCATATCCGGCAGTACCAGGTTTTTTGATGATAACGTTGTTCATTTCATCCTGGATATATTCCAGATTGTGTGCTTTCGCAAATTCTACACAAAAATCACTGATCTTTTTTGTGTGGAAGGTACTTCTTGGTACCATACTTAATTCTTCGAAGTACTGAAATACTTCTTTTGGTTCAATATTAGACAAAATTCCCATTGTTCATTCCTCCGTTTGTCTTTAATCTTTGTCTATCATTGTATCATGAATTTTAGCACTTTATCATGATAAAATGTAATGCGTGTATAACGGAATGTAATAGCTCTGATAACCACAGCTTATAAGGTTTCATTAAAACATTCAATAACTACAGGTCTACCCAAAAAAAGCAGAAAAATATATAATATTTAAGGTTGAAAATATGAGAGCAGAATGTACACGGGAGGATATGTATGAGTACAAAAGAAGCAAAACAGATGGATCAGGCATTATTTGATTTTTATGGGAAACCTTCTATCGGACAGGCACTGCCGCTTGCAATCCAGCATGTGCTTGCGATGATCGT
>UMKG01017889.1_pt1 | contig 18388 bp, 18 predicted proteins | sample 1966261 | NCBI WGS metagenome assembly UMKG01 (sample SAMEA4836169, study PRJEB28245) | human gut metagenome | biome: gut microbiome; material: fecal sample | place: Denmark | collected 2008 | reverse complement strand
CCGTCCTCAGCTAAGGTGACTTCGCTGTAGGCCATGCCCTACCAAGTACAGGCAACCCTCCCCTAGTCCCTCTAAAACAGATCCCTGTTGTAAACTCTGCCCGCCACGTCCGCGAGCTCGTCGCTCAAGAGGTTAGCTACGATCACGTCGTAGCCGGCCTTGAATGCCCCCAGGTCGTGGGTCACCTCGGAGCCGAAGAACTCCGGCGCGTCCAGCGTGGGCTCATATATCACCACGGGCACGCCCTTGGCCTTCACGCGCTTCATGATACCCTGGATGGAGCGCGCGCAGAAGTTGTCGGGTTGAATTGCATCATCTGTCGGCACACGCCCACGACCGGCTTCTCGCTGCTTATTTACATGCGGTCTCACGCTATCTGCAGCACCTCGTCGGCCATGAAGCCTGTCTTCTTGATACGGGTCCAGAGCCATCGCGGAAGAGGGCTCAACATCCGCTCAGTGGAGGTCCTCACCCGTACGACGAAGGTAAGGGGGTCCACACCGCGTGCAGGTAGGAAAGCGATAGAAAAACCAAGATACGAGCTTGTTAGCTAAAATAACTCGGTCAGAATTGGCCAATCCAGACCGACTATAATTGGCTAAATTAATCCGACGCTAACAATTGTCCTCAAAATAATGTTGTTCATAGAAAGAAAAGGTAACGCATGACATCCCTTCTTAATTCTCACGATAATGTTACTCCGAAAACTGGTCCTTGTTCGGCTAAGGAGGCTTCTCGGGAAATCGTACTGCCAGGATCGATGGCTCATCTCGCATCGGATACATTTCAAAGGGAAATGATCGCCCACCAAGAGGCGGCTGTGAAAAACGCTCAAGATCTAGCCCGTAATATAAATCGCCAACAAACTAGCTTGGACAATAGTGCAGCAATTGAGATTCAGCGTAGACATGCAGAGCGCATCAATAGAGCTTTAGCCAACTCAATGGCACCGCTGTATAACCAGATTGACTATAGCGCAGCTCTCCGGTCGGTTTATGCCGCAATGGAGCATGTCGCAAAGGTCGTAAAAGCCGCGACTGAGAAAATTGATTTAAGCGGTATTGTTAACGCCTTTAAGCCTATCGCCATTAAACTTAATAGGTTGTCTGTTCTTACTAAGACTCAGTGGCCAATGTATCTCGTCGATAATCCAAAAGCGTGCGATCAAATTGATTCTTTACCGGATGATGCGCCTGATGAGGTCCTGAAGTCGCGCGTTGACCAGATTGCATTTGAGTGCCTTGATGAACAGTGGCTAGATGAAACCAGAGCGATATGGGAAAGCCATGAAGAAATCTCTGAAGGGGAAATGCGGCTACTCGTCAGCGCTTTGGAGCGACATCGGAAGCAAGACTATGAAGGTTGCGTTTCGTTGCTCATGAATATTATTGAAGGCCTGATAGAAAAGTACGCGCCCGATGGCAAGGCGCTTAATGAAGAACAGGAAGAAGCTTTCGATATATATGCCAAACGGCACCGAGTAGCTACTTTGTATTCGGAAGGAAAGCGTAGAAAACTGAGAAATATTAAAGACAAGGTTCTTTTGATGCTGGTTACCTCTGAAAATGGCTTTTTGGTATTTGATAGTGCAATCAATTACCTTGTCGACATTACGTTTATTAACAGCATGGATAATGCTTTGGCAGCCCATAATCCCTTACGGAATCAAATATGCCACGGCAAGCAGACTGAGTTCGATACCTTGGAGCATTCTCTAAAAGCGATTCTGGTCACCGATTTAATCATTCGCTATGGAGGGGCGCTGCTTGAGGGCCAATCTATTGAAACTGTCATTATTAAATCCTAAAAGTTGTCCTATATGAGTCAATAGAACAAAAACGTGGACGCATCGCCTTGGCTGTTGCGTCCACGTTTTCATGAAAAATTAATTTACTGCAGGGTGAACCCGGCTAGCTCGGGAAACCATCTCCCCTAGTCCCGCTTAAACAGATCCCTCGTGTACACCTTGTCCGCCACGTCCGCGAGCTCGTCGCTCCAGCGGTTGGCGGCGATCTCGTCGCAGCCGGCCTCGAAGGCCTCCAGGTCGTTGGTCACCTCGGATCCGATGAAATCCGGCGCGTTCAGCGTGGGCACGTAGACCACCACGGGCACGCCCTTTGCCTTCACGCGTTTCATGACGCCCTGGATGGAGCTCGCGCGGAAGTTGTCGGAGTTGGACTCCTAGTGGTGTACGCTGACGTGCGCCTCGGGGTCTTTTATTGCAGCAACCTTATCGGCAGGGCCCTATTTGACTAACAACGCTTACTCACCGAGTCTGACATCATAAGGGAAGGAGTGGTGTGCGGCAGGGATCTCAAGGTCTATTCGCTTTTCATCAAAGGCCCCACTAGGCGTCTTCGTTGACCACCGACGAGGCCGAACCAGCGGTATTCTTATGCAGTTGGCATTACGCGAGAAAGGCTAGCGTTGCGAGACTTCAACCACACTAGGATTGTTTCCTATGGCCGCAATGACTGGGCTGTAGGAGCTTTCATGGACCGTTGTCTTCATATCCTGAAGGAGGGTCCTCACATTCAAATCGCGACGATTAACGACGCAATAGAGGCACATCAACTCAAGCTCACATTCGAAACGGTCCCTGAATTGTTCGAGAAAGCTGAAGGCATCGATGTTGCAAGTGTTGTTTCCGCGCTCTTCGCGAATGCTTGCAAGTATACGAGGGAGACGCTCGCGTCTTCGGGAATCCTTGGTATTTACGAGGAACTCGAGATGCAGTACGCCACTCAGTTCTGGGGCCTGGTGCACGCCTGCGGCGCAGAGAAGATGATCTCCGGCGAGGAAATTGACGAACTTCTCTCGCGGCACATCGAATGCCTAGCTCCTATCTTGGAGAACGACAAGCTCGTCAAATTATTCGATGCAGAGATAAGAAAATCACTAGTTGACAACCCGTATTATTCAGCTGAGCTGCTCATTCGCGAGTATGCGACGGAATCAAGGAGCCAGAACGCAATCTGCCTCCCCAAATGCCTTTCCCAGGGCGACTTCGATTCGATAATGGCAGGCTACCTTGACGACCAGCGCGCCAACCCGAATTATATGGAGGCCCTTTTCAATTGGCCTTCCGGCGCAACAAAATGCAGATTCTCTCCTTCGCCGGACGTCAAAGTGCGTGCAAAGCAGGCCCACGATAAGGCCATGGATGAGCTATTCCGGCAAGGTGCTGGATTTGAGTACGGAGCCGGGGTGCTGATCGACCCTGAACAGATTGCTTGCAAGGGCGTAAAGGTCGAAGGCCTAACCTTGACCTACAGCTTTAGCGAAACGTGGCTCGCCAAATACACCGACAATGCAAGTATCATGAACAATTGCAGATATCTACTGGACGTAGTAGATCTAAGCGGTCTCATGGTCGCACCTGCTCACTCCCACGAGGAGAGCGGCCTGCTTGCGACGCTGGGGCCCCACGTGCTGGGGGAATACCGAATGAATACGATCTCCAACACCCGGGAATCTCTCGCCAATGTCGAAGTTGTCGCATACGCGAATTTCCTTGAAAGCCGCGGTACAAGGCTCGAAGATGCACTCGAATGGACGTACAACGTTTATTTTGCAGAGGAGTACTCAATCAGTGATTTCAGCTTGGCGCTGCCGTCAAGCGGAGCTTCGTGGCTCGACAAATGCAAGTCGATAGGGCCAGAGATCGAGCGCGCCGTTAAGTCCTATTCAATATATTCGAGGATTGGAAAAATCGACGGAGACTATTTCCCTTATGAGAGCTTTAAAACTTTTGGAACCCTCAACGCGCTCTCTGAGAAAAAGTACGCAATCGACGGAGCCTGCTTTAACAGATGGGGATTCTATCTGTTCTCCGACCAGTGCATGCTGACATACAGAAGAGGCCATAAAGACCATGCTCGCTGCTTTTTCGATTTGATTTCGGATGCTATGGTCACCTTCGACGATTTTGATGCTGCATACGTCGAGGTGCTCCAGCAATTAGTCGACCGACAGCTAGTAAGTGCGTGCGAAGAAACAGGCGCTCTCTCCCCAACCCCTCGATCAATTTGCCTGAAGGCCGTTTGGGATAATGGCGCAATTGCGCTTGGGGGATGCGGAGACGGTGATTTAGCGCTCATCGATGGCCTTGTATCAGACGAAATACTGTCGTACTGCGGCAAGCTGTTCACACCCGACGAGGCTGCATATCTCGATTACATGTTCAACGACGCCTCTTTCCCTAACTCACAGGGTCTCAGGAACAGATACGACCATGCGCATTCACCGATCGCCGACCCTAATGCGGTGAACATTCGATCCGATTACTATCGCATGCTGACCTTGCTCGTCGCGATTACACTCAAGATAAACGATGAGCTGTCGGCCGCAACGGGCCGCGGGTACCTCGAAAACTTCGTAGATTGGCCATGTTACGACAAAAGCGTCTTCGAACTCGCAAAGAAGTTGATCGCAAAGAAGCATGAAACTGTCTGTAATGCTGAGTCAGAATAGTTTCAATGAGGGTAGTTCCGAACCTGCTTGATCAGTATCGGAAAGCCTTTCCGTTTCTCCGTGGCGAATTCCCGTCAGGCACCTTGATAACCATTGTGATGGCCTCAGACGGCGCGACTCGGCGTCATGCAGTCGCTCTTCTGCGATCTTGGAAGCTGTACAAATAAGGACGGACCGCTTTGTTAGCTAGTAACAAAGCGGTCCGTCCTCAAAAATGTAAACATTAACTATTGAGACGATAAATGTCCTATCGTTTTAGTTGCTACTCTTGTTTACCCTTCTTAATCGAATCAGCCAACGCGCTTGCAAAGAGATCTTGCATTTGTGGCGCTGCCATTATATTGCCGACAAGGGAACCCATCAGCTGCTTGGTCATTTCATTCTGCGCGTTGGAGTTCGCCAGCTCGAGGGAATATCTATGCTCCGCTTCGAGTTTCTCCATCTCAAGCTTATGGGTCTCCTTTAAGTTGTCCAAATCAACTTCGTGCTGTTTCATTAGCTTTTCGATTTCATGCTCATTTGCTTCCTTGAGCGTTCGAATTTCCGAAGCGGATTTATTGTGGGCTACCAAATAAGAGCTGAAGCCGGAAATTATCGCGGCAAGTATCGAAACGATATACGGCGCAATAATCGATACATCCATAATACTTTCCTAACACCAATCCCAAAATGCGCTAGCTCAGGTTTACCTTAATCTGTCCAAGTGCCCATTCAGCTCGTGCCGCAGCTTCATCGGCGTTATCGCCACTGCATACGACATGTCCAATTCGGTCGTTACTTGAGTGCGGCGTCTCAATAGAGTCTCCAGGTTTAAGGTATAGCTCGATTTCCTCAACGCCTTCAGTGTTGTAAAGATTATCCGGCACATCAATGGAGGATATCGTTCCGGCATGATCTGCAGTGATAAAGCGAATTGCTGACCCACGATGCGCCTTTACCTCAAAGTCAAACGGCAGTCCAAGAGCTGCGGCCACGGTTCCCTCAACAAAATCGAGACCGGTCGACAGTGGTACGAGTTTGGAAGTAATAAAATCGCCTCCAAGTCGTGCAGCCATCTCGATAACCTTCGGACCCTCGTCGGTGAGCATGATCTCCGTATGCGAAGGTCCAGTCACGATACCGATGGCTTCGATGGTCTTTTTCGCAACTTCGCGAATGGCTTCTTGAGCCTCGATTGGAAGTCTTGAGGGCTCAGAATGGCCAAGCTCGACGAAGAAGGGCGGCTCAGTTGTTAGCTTATCGGTGATGGTTAGAATGGTCGTCTTGCCATCAAGCGTCATGCCTTCCACACTCACCTCACGACCGGTGACGCGCTGCTCGACCATTACAGTTCCCTTGCGGGAGAAGCTGCGGAAGAGGTCGAAGAGATCAGTCGCTGACGTCGCGCGGTCCTCGGGAGTAATGAGCTTCACACCGCGGCTAGCGGCGGAATCCGCGGGTTTCGCGATGCAGTCGTAACCGAAGCGCTCCAAGGCTCGTCCAAACTCCTCAGCGTTGTTACACACTTCGAACTCAGGCATGGGCACGCCGTGTTCGGCGAGCCTACTCCGCATGGCATCCTTTTGCGTGGCGCACACTGCGTCAGCTGACGATATGCCGGTGGGAAGCCCGAGCCTCTCGGAGACGAGGGCCGCTACCCTTACGGGAGCGTCACTCGTGGATGTAATCACGAAGTCCGCCTGTTCCTCGCGGGCGAGCTCTTCCACAGCTTCGACGTCGAGCGTGCTCGTAAGCGATGAGACGTCGGCGACTTCAAAGCCAACCGCATCGGGATCATAGTCGGCGCATACGACGCGGAATCCGAGTCTCTGCGCCGCCTCGATGGCGGGAACCTGAAGTCTACTTCCGCCGAGCATCACTACTGTCCTGCGTTGATCTACGTTTGTCATAGCGAGAGTATCTCCTTAGCTATCTTATTTGCGCCGTAGCCGTCTACGAGAGCGTGTGCGCGAGTCGCGAGGGCTACGGCCCTGTCATGAGACGCGACGAGATCCTCGAGCCGATTAACGCTTTCAACTGCGGTGGCGTGCGGCTCGTTGCCCATGAGTCCGCAGTATTCCACAGCCCCTAGTTTCGCAAGAGACTCAGCGCTCTGCACCTGTTCCTCAACCATCGCAAAAGTTACAGAGGGAAGACCTGCAGCGAAAAGCTCGTACACCGTCGTGCCATTTGCAGAGACGGCGGCATCACATTGACCCATCAGCCCAGCCATATCAGTGACGGCGCGAAGCATCTTAACCCTAGGGCTTCTCGATTCAATGAGCTTAACCTTTGCAGCGACATCGTCAGTGACCATTCTGCCTACTACCGCTGTGAAGGTGATGTTGGAAAGACGCTTGTCGGAAAGAGCCACACCTAAGAAAGTGGGGAGAAAGCCCTGAGGATCCGTGTTTCCCGTAGTCACGAGAACGTGTTCAATCTCGGCGCTGCATTCACGATATGCACTGGCGAAGCATGGTCTAAGCGGTGCGTATTTAGGACCGAAAAGGAGTTTCGTCCCACGATCACCATATGTTTCCTCATAGAATGCCTCATCGATACAAGTCGAGTAATTAATGATAAGGGAAAGTTTGCCGAGATCTCCGTCTTTGCTGCCGAGATAGCATACCTTGGCGTGCTGAGCGAGGCAGTCGACGAATTCCCTAGACACCGAGTAGGTGTCAACAAGGACGATTGGAAGTTCGGCGTCGTCGCAGAGACGACAAAGCTCATCGGCCCCATCTCCGATGTCTCTCCAGTTGGACCCGAGAACGGACGTTGCGAAGCCCCGGGACTCGATGAGCTGGACGGAGTTGCTGTCCGAGAGGACGAATGAGACATCAGCGCCAAGGCCCGCGAGTGCGTCGGCCACAGAAAGACAACGCATGACGTGGCCTCCCGCAATCACCGGGTTGGCGTCAGTGCGTATTAAGACTTTCCTTCGTGAAGTGTTCACTATTTTCATCTTGCCAATTTCGTTTCTCATACATTATGAAACCCTCTTCTCGTCGACGAACTTCCCGCGTTCGTTGGATCCGTTCGAAAGAAGAACCTTCGAGCTCATGGAGTTCGATTTAAGTACGCTGGCTTTAACGCGAACCACGCCCTCGATAGAGAACGCTACGCGGCAGAGAAGGTTAACGACCTCCTTGGCGTAGCCCTTGCCACGCTGTAACTCATTCACAATGTAATACCAACACTCACAGGAATCGCTTTCGAAGTACTTAAGGACGGCGCTGCCGATAAAGAACTCGCCAACGCAAACCGCGAAGGAAACCTGTCTGTGATCCACCAAGTCGTTCTCGAAATACCTGCGGTGCGCCCCAGGGTTCGGCACTGCAGACCCAGTAAAATCGCCCGTATACCAGAGGTCCGAAACCCAATCATAGGTCTTCGCGACGTCATAGAAGACAAATCGCCGGACTGAAACTCAGCCGAAGGGGAGCGGGACGCAGCATTCCATGTGCATCCCGCCGTTTTTTCCAAGCACGAGGGCTAAAAGAGAGGGTGCCCGGTACGACCCTTAGTCTAGGAGATCCCCGCTCGGTTTTAGGGTAGCATCAAACAGCGCGGGCATCACGCCTCTCTCCTCCTCAACCTTCCAGTCTGCCATCAAATCGCGGAAATCGGCAAAAGCAGGAGCATAGCCGAAATCGCACACCGCGCGGGAGATGTCGAACGAGTAGGGCTGGATACCGTTCGGCCTGGTTTCGTCGACGCAGACCTTGGAAGTGCCAGCGGCTCCCGAAAAGACTTCGGCTATCGCCTCCGCCTGCTCGCGGAGGGAAACCGCGCGCCCTGAGCCGATGTTGTATAGGCCAGAGGCTGACTCGCTCTTTCCCGCTTTTACAAATGCTTGCGCGACATCCTTGACGTAGACGATATCTCTGACCGCCGCGTCAGCATCGCCAAATACGGTTATGTCCTCGCCTGCCTTCGCCTTGTCGACGAAAAGACCAATGCCTGACTTCTTGACAGCTCCGTTGACCCTGAGCGAGCCGTGAGGACCACAGCCGTAAACTGGGGGAAGCCTGAAGACACAGTTTCTCATGCCGTACTGCTCGTTGTAGTAGAAAAGCAGGTCCGCGGAGGCATTCTTCGAGATAACGTAGGCGGCGTGGTCGCCGTCCAGCCTGAAGTCCCGCGGCCAGTCCTCGCGCACGGGCTCCGAAGCGCTCCAGCTGTTCTGGACGTCTGCGTAGGAAGTGGTGGAAACGATCCGGCGCACGCCGTTCTTGCGCGCCCACTCGAGGAGCAAGGCGGTCCCCAGGACGTTCGTCCTGATATATTCAGCGGCGTCGTCCTCAGTGGAAAGGTCGAAGGCCGAGTTTGCAGGCAGCCTTCCCGCCAGATGGGCGACGAAGTCGAAGTCGGTGGGGAGGGCACCGATGCCAGATGGGTCATCGAGGTCGAGGGGTATGTACTCGACGCCAAGCTTTCGGTAGTGGTCCGCGAATCGCCGGTTCCTGCCCGTGCCGACTACTTCGTAACCAGCGTCGAGTAGTGCATCCACGACATAGGCACCAATGAAGCTCGAGGCGCCTATGACAAGACATTTCTTGGTCAAACCGTTCTCCTTTCCCTCAGCTCGCCCGCTACAAGCTCTCCAGATCGGCCTGGATGATGGGCTCTCCGAACTTAATGTCGCGCGGCGCTGCATGGCCGATCAGCTCATCCAGGTACTTGGGCGCCACTCCGTAGGCGGGTCTGATACTCCGAACATTCTCGTTGGTAAAAGCCTCGCCGCGCGCGATGTCCTTCACCGCGTAGAGGGAGCGACGGCCAGGAAGGCCCTTCTCCTCCTTCTCAGTGCGCTCGTAGGTGACGTGGCCGATGGATGCCTTCGCGCGTCGAACGTCGCGGATCATCGCCTTGAACTCGGCGGGCTCCATTGAGAACTCCGAGTCCACGGTCTTCTGCTCGCGGGAGATGCAGTAGTGCTTCTCTATGACGCTCGCTCCCAGCGTGGCCGCAGCCACGTCGACACCCCAGCCCATGGAGTGGTCAGAAAGGCCAACGGCGCACCCGAACCGGTCGCGCATGTCGGTCATGGTGGCAATGTTCATGTCCTCGTAGACGGCGGGGTACTCGCTCGTGCACTTCAACAGCACGATGCGGTCGTTGCCTACAGAGCGGCAGGCGTTAACGGCGTCGGCGATTTCGTCCGCGGTACCCATCCCGCAGGAAATGACCATAGGCTTGCCTTTTGATGCGGTGTAACGGATAAGTGGCACGTCGACTAGCTCGGGCGAAGCAATCTTGTACATCTCGCAGCCGATGGACTCGAGGAAGTCAACGGAGGTCGGATCGAAGACGGAGGACAGGAAGTCCATGCCTAAGCGTTCGCACTCCTCTTTAATCTCGGCCTGCCATTCCCAGGGGGTGTGCGCCTCCTCATAGAGGTCGTAGAGCGTCCTACCCTCCCACAGCCCGCCAGGCGTCGTCTGGAAGTCGGGCGAGTCGCAGTCAATGGTAATAGTGTCGGCGGTGTAGGTTTGAAGCTTCAGTCAATCCGCGCCTGCCTCAGCGGCGGAGCGGACGATTTCCATTGCCTTGTCGACGCTCCCGCCGTGGTTGCCGCTCATCTCAGCAATGAAGTAGACGTCGCCGCGCTTTATGGTCTCGAATAGTCTCATTGTCTAGTCCTCCTGGGTCATGGCTCGATATTTCTGCTCGGCCAGCTCCCAATCCTCGGGAGTGTCGATGTCCTGTACGAGCCTGCTGGGTATGCGCAGAAATCTCGTATTATTGGTGATGAAGCTGCCGGTCTCGTAGTAAGACGCGACCTTCGCGAAGTAAAACCTCCCGCAGTCGTGAACCATCTCGGGGAGGTCCTGGCTGCGGGTCTGTGCGTACTCAGGGAAGGCGTACTCGAGCGAGCCATCCTCCGCCACTTTGAAGCCACGCAGAGGCGGGAAGTCGAACGAGGTAACAGGAATTACAGAGGGCGCCCCCGCTTCGATCATCGCGGCAGCCTCCTTGAGCTCAGAGACCTGAACGAAGGGTGCCGTCGGGTACAGGCAGCACATGGTGTCGAACTCAGCGCCGCACTTGCCGTAATCGGAGAGAACTTCGCGCAACACATCAGCCGTCGTGGCGTAGTCGTTGCTCGTGGCCTCGCTGCGCATGAAGGGAACCTCGGCTCCGTATTTCCTAGCCACGTCGGCAATCTCATCGTCGTCGGTTGAGACCATTACGACGTCGAAGATGCCGCTCGCAACCGCAGTCTCGACCGAGTACGCCAGCATGGGCTTGCCGCAGAACTCACGCACGTTCTTGCGAGGGATCCGCTTCGAGCCGCCACGAGCAGTAATGATGCAAACACTAGAGGGCATTATTTCGCACCCCTATTGGCGCGGCACCACTCAACAACCTTTGTAACTGCATCGACAACGAGCTGCGCATCCTCGTTTGAGAGCCCACAGTGCAGCGGAAGCGTTACGCAGCGATCATAGTAATCCTCGGCATTGGGACAGTCGCCGCGGCCGTGGCCCAGGTCCTTGTAATAAGGCAACAAGTATACGGGCAGGTAGTGAACATTGACACCTAAGTTCTCAGCGCGCAAGGCATCGAAGATCCAACGACGAGTAACGCCAAGTGCCTCAGTGTCAAACTTCAGGCAATACAGATGACGAACGGTATCATCGGGCGAGACGTCAATTTGGAACTGTACCTCCGGAATCTTGGAGAACTGCTCGTTATAGAAGGCAACGAGCTCCTTGCGGCGAGAGCCGAACTGGTCGAGTCGCTTCATCTGGCTAACGCCAAGAGATGCCTCGATATCGCTTATGCGATAGTTGTAGCCCAGGACCAGCTGCTCATAGTACCAACCGCCCTGGTCTGTCTCTCGCATCAAATCATGGTTTCGCGTAATGCCGTGCTTGGCGTAAAGCTCAATCATCTTGCCCAGCTCGGGATCATTCGTTGCTACGGCACCGCCTTCACCAGTGGTGATGGTCTTTACCGGATGGAAGCTAAAAGTCGTAATGTCTGCGATGGTGCCCACTGCGCGACCATTGTGGAACGTGCCCATTGCATGGGCGGCATCCTCAATGAAAGTCAGGCCGTTCTCGTCGCAGATCTTGCGAATCTCGTCGGAGTCGACGTGAACGCCGCCAAAATCCACAGCTACAATTGCTTTCGTTTTAACGGTCAACTTCTCGCGGATTGAGGCTGGATCGATATTCCAAGTCTTAGGGTCAATATCCGCAAATACGGGCGTAGCACCGCAGTAACGCACACAGTTAGCAGATGCCGCAAAGGTGATGGGCGACACAATCACCTCGTCGCCGGGTTTAATTCCCGCGGCAAGGCATGCCACGTGCAGAGCCGCGGTGCCGTTTGCCACGGCAGTCACATATTTTGCCCCAGTGGCAGACTTAATGGACTCCTCAAAGGCTTCAGTCGCAGGACCACAGGTAAGGTAGTCACCACGCAGACAATCTTCTACTGCCTTGATGTCGTCCTCGTTGATATCCTGGTGGCCATAGCCCAAAACCCTGGGGCTAGTAGGTTCTCCGCCGTTAATCGCGAGTTCTTTCATGTCAAACCTCCTGTTGACGGTACTATTAGTTTCTGGGTTTAATCTTCAAATTCGGAGTTTTGCCGTAGACGACGGACCCTGCAGGCACATCCTCATCCCTTACAACGGCACCTTCTCCAATCAGGCAGCTGTCACCGATGTGAGAATTGCCCAGCACCTTGCTACCGGTACACATTTGCACGTCACGGCCGATGACCGGGTAGACTTCGTTAATGTTGCCGACTGTACACCCCTGAGTAAACGAGAAGCCCTCTCCGTAGGTTGCGCGACCCATGAAAGAGCCGGTCGGATGATCGAAGGTGAAAGTCTCAGGCATCTCAACTTCGTAATACAAATCGCAACCCGAAACCGTCTTCATTTGACCGTAGATCTTGTCGCAAACAATACGTGCTGCAGTGGGATTGTCTTTTTCCTCTCGGAAAATAGTGTTAGCCGTCAGGTACAGAAACAGCATCCAATGGCAAGTGTGCAACGGATCGAAGTAAGCTTCACGTTCCCCTGCTGCATTGAGCCTCCAGTAATACTTATTGTCATTAGCGGAGATATTGCGCTCCAGCCTCTCGAGCGTTCGCTCCATATACTTAGTGATCAGACGTTCGTCATCAATTGACTTAAAGAAATTAGTGCCAATTTGATTGAGTAGCATGTCTTTGACGTCACGCAACGGGAATCTATAAATCATCTAGCCCTCCTTTAGATGTGGCGGATGCCGTCGAGCTCTTCACGTACATACTCGGCGGTCATGATTTTTTTCACAGTGCCCTCAACATCCAGTCGGTTGGTATTGTGGGACGTATAGGCCTCGTCGGTCATGGTTCTCACCTCTCCGGTGGCCTGCTTGTTGTCATAGTTCAGACCACGGATATCGGCTGCCACGCGATAATAACCGCCCATATCTTCGGCACGCAGGCGCTCCTCGCGAGTCATGAGCGTCTCAAACAGTTTTTCTCCGTGGCGCGGGCCGATGATACTTGTACCCGTATCGCCAAACAGCTGCTGAACGGCCTTAGCAAGATCGCCAATGGTGCTTGCGTCTGCCTTCTGAATGAAAAGGTCACCCGGGTTGGCGTGCTCGAATGCGAACTTAACAAGGTCAACTGCCTCATCAAGGTTCATCAGGAATCGTGTCATGCTTGGATCCGTAATGGTGATGGGATTACCAGCGTGAATCTGCTCAATAAAGAGTGGGATAACAGAACCGCGAGAGCACATAACGTTACCGTAACGAGTACAGCACACCACCGTATCGCCTTTTTCTGCAGCTCTACGAGCATTGGCGAAGATCACGCTTTCCATAAGGGCTTTGGACTTTCCCATAGCGTTAATGGGATACGCGGCTTTATCAGTGGAGAGACAAACGACTCGCTTAACGCCTGCATCCGATGCAGCGTGAAGGACGTTATCCGTGCCCATGATGTTGGTGCGGACAGCCTCCATCGGGAAAAACTCGCAAGAAGGAACTTGCTTAAGGGCTGCCGCATGGAAGATATAGTCCACGCCATGCATGGCATCGCGCACGGATTGAATGTTACGTACATCGCCAATATGGAATTTTACCTTAGCGAAATGGTCAGGATATCGAGCTTGAAGCTCATGCCGCATATCATCCTGCTTCTTCTCGTCGCGAGAGAAAATACGAATCTCCCCCACATCGGAGGTCAGGAAATGCTTGAGGACGGTATTGCCGAAGGATCCCGTTCCTCCCGTAATCATTAAAGTTGACCCGTTGAATGTCGACATTGGATTGATACCTTTCTATCGTATTCGAATTGATAAGTAACCTAATAAAGAGTTGAGCTTCAGCTTCTCCTTGAAACAAACCCGCACAAGAGCGATGCTGCCTCGGATAATTCACTGAACTTGAAGAGCATTGCTCCTCCCAGGTAGACAGAAGCGAAGAGGATGACCTGCAGAAACAATTCGGGAACGTAGCCCAACCCCAGAAGCTGAACAGCGAGCGATGCCGCAGCGGCAACGAGAGAGAGGAATAAGATTGGCAGAACGTCCTTGACCTGGTTAAAAGACGAATAGCCATGAAGGCGCTTTGCGGGTGTAGCGTCGACGAAGACGATCGAGATAACTCCAACGATGAAATTTGCCCAAGCCGTATGGTAAATATCGTGGGTGAGGGCGGCGGTGATCCATATGATGGCTCCTCCGCCCAAAACTTTAATAATTTGAAGACGCATATAAAGAGAGCTATCTCCCAGAGCCATGTACGCTCGGAGGTTTACAAGCTGAATCATCAAAATGGCATTAGAGATGCACGTCAGCTGAAAGATTGGAACACAAGCGAGCCATTTTTCTGTCAAGAGAATGGCAACTAGTGGCTTGGCAACTACGGCAGCCAGCAAAGATATGGGGGCGACGAGAAACGTACCGAGCGTGAGCCCGCGACGTATGGCGCCACGAAGTGCCTCAGAATCTCCTTTAATTGCTGAAAACATAGGAAATAATACGTTGGCAATGGAATTGCTCATCACCCCAATTGCTGCAGTGGGATACTTGCGGCCTTGGCTGTACAGCCCGAGTTCGTTGGTTGAACAGGCACGACCGATTATCAACTCCGAGATGCCGGAGTAGATAACATTCAGAATTCCCGTAATGCAGATCTTCCAGCCATAACTAAATAACGACCATGCCTGAGCGACATCGAACGTAAATGCAGGTTTCCAGCTGATTTGCAGCCACATGACAATACAAATGAAAATGCTTTGAAGCAAAGACTGTAAGACTAGAGACCAAACGCCAAACCCAAAGAAAGCGAGCACCACGCCTCCGAAGCCCGAAATGAGCGCGGCTATTGTCGTGGCGGCGAAAATGCACCTAAAATTCATGTTTCGTTGGAGGTAGGAACGCTGAATAGAGTTTGCCGAGTTGAAAAAGACTATTACACCGAGCACTCGAAGATAAACCACGAGATCTGGCATATTATAGAAGACAGAGATTGTCGGCGACGTAAAGTACACCACGATATATAGAGCGGCTGCCAATCCGAGACTCAGCCACCAAGCGGTGGAATAAGAACGATCGTCGGCATCGCTCTTTTGAATAAGTGCCATCCCTAGACCGCTTTGGACAATAGAATCGGTGATTTGAGTAACCACCAACAATATTGCCAAGATACCGAAGGCCTCAGGGGATAGCAATCGAGCAAGAATAATTTGAACGAAAAGTTGAATAGCCTTAGAGCCACCTTGTTCAAGGAAACTCCAAAGGAATGTATTTGCTTTTCCAGACTTATTCGAAGAACTACTTGCCATACCGCCCTCCATACGTTGACCCACATTCGTTTTGCAAACGATGAATAAGCGAATCGATGCGGCATTGACCGTTGTCGATTTCTTGTTCCAAGAAGGACGTATAGGCTGGCATATATTTGGTCAAACTAAATTCAACCGTTAACCTCAGCAGCTCGTCAGGATTACTTGCGGTAGGCAACATTTCTTGGTATTCGGAAAAATAGCTGTCAAGAGACTCGTCAATGACGATGAAAGGGATTCCAAGACATGCGACGTCTAGCGCAGCAGTTGACTGCTCAATAAAGGCGAAATCAAAATCAATTGCTTCAATTTTCTCTTCCTTATATAGTTCAACATCACTCGTCGAAACGGCGTCGCGCAGTTCATTAATGGAAAACAGGGAGCCAGGATGCATTTTGATGAGCAGCTTGAAACCGAAGCGATTCTGAAGATTAAGGAGAGGTTCGATGCGATGAGAAATCTGTTCAGAGGTTTTCGAGCTGGAAAGAATGAGCAAGACACGTTTTGCGTCAGCAAAACTCTTAATATAATGCTTAGGTTCCAGTCTCATCAATTTTGAAAATTTATAAGTACCAGCGTCGACAGCTTTTTCTGAATTGACAAGAACAGCGCTCTTTTTGCTCCAGGCATAGAAATATGTGGCACGCACAGGCGAAAAGAATCGAGCGTCTCCAATTAGGCCATGCTGAAGAACTGCGGATGTTGCATGGTCGTTCATGGCTATGACTGTTGAATAAAAATGATGGTCAGTCATCAAAATAAAAGGATGCTGGTAGCCTATACGCGCAACGTAGTTATCCATTCGTTTAATTAAAAACCTAGCTAAACTATCATTTACGGTGCATTCGCTGCCGATAAAAGAAAGAACAGGAGGCAGGGAAAGGACAACAAGGGTCACAGCTTTAAATATCGGCCAAAACACGCCCATTTTGATGTGTCTATTTGGCGAGTAACTATTGAGACAAATGAACGTAGCTTTCTCTGCATCGCAGATCTCCGCAGTATCTCGCAAATTAGAAACCATGTTGTTATTCTTAATTTCATCAACGTAAATTGTCGATTCTGGTGCATGACGCAAGCCAATCGAGTTGATATAGACAAGCAGCATTTTCAAGAGCAAGTCGATACCGCAGCGTCTTGACCAAGCACTTTGACCTTTGGCAATAACATTGCTCCGATCTTCGGTGCAAGCCGAAAGAATCATCTTAAATTTATCGTCCATTACTATCCCCATAGATGCAGGCCAAAACGGAACCCAACGTTACTGAAGAAATTGCTTCAAAAAAGACATGACCACCAACACAGCTAAACGCAAGCATTCCAAGTAAAGCTATAAATTGAAAATGTCCTTCGTTTCTTGTTCGCCAAGACAGACGCAGCTGTTTAAACAAAAAGGCATATACACAGATAAAGGCAAAGGCCCCATAGGAAAAAAATAAATCAGCCCAATCAAATTCGATCGGTCTAACGTTTGCAGTTAATAAATAGCCACTTGATACAGCTAAATCATGGTGAAAATGATAGTAGCCATTGCCGATTAAGAAACCCAGAGGATTATTGCTTGCAATAAATAGATTGGTTGCTTCAGCCAGCATCCAGGTTCGTCCACTTGTGAGGTAGTCAATTAATGAACGATTCTCGAAAAGGTAGGTTTGACGAACAGATACCTTTTCAAGCATTTCATTTAGAAAGGTTACGTTATTGAAGGCGAATAGCAGGCCAGCAAAAACGAGAATTCCGATCACGGCATTTCTCAACCTAGTTTCAGGGGGAATTAATAAGTAATACATCACTATGAAAAAGGCGAATAGATATCCCGCCTTTGTGCCAAGCAATAATAATGAAATTAGATTTAACCCCATTGGGATAATCCAAAGAGACTTTTTCTGTATAAATACAGCATCAGCCGAATAAGCAAAAAGAACAATCATAGAAACATTGATGCTGTTAAGAGAAGAAAAGACGCTTTTATAGCCTGAGCCATCCCAATAGCTTGATGCCCCAAGTCCCAAAGCAATCGATCCCAAATATAGAATCGGAACATAAATTGCAGCGATAGATATTGCTTTTTTGACTTGATTAATAGACAACGCATTGCAGCGAATCAAACTTTTTGAAGCAAAGAAAACTGCAAAACAAATTATTAGTTTAATACCGATGCTTATGTCATAAAGTAATGTAGACGCTGTCATGCCTTCTGTGCTAAACGCCTGCATTAGCACAGATTGAATTCCAATCGACGTTAAAGCAAGAAACAGTATACAAAATCCTTTAGGGTCAAGACGAAGTTCTATATATAACAACAAGGCAAAGAAAGTCATTCGGACAATTTGCGAAAACGAGCTTATGCCGAATAATCCTGAAAAGAAATCAAGCGCCACATTTCCGCAAATGAAGAAAAGCAGCAAATTGGTAAAGAGGCTATAGGTTTTTGTAGGTACGAAATTGCTCTTGCCAATCCCATGGCCATCAGAATTCGTAAACAATGAGGAAAGTTCGACACTCATACGGCTTCTATCCCCATAGTTGATTGAGCGACGCTGTCGCCATCCGAGCCAACATACTCCCCCAGCTCTTCCTCCCAGTCGGGCATGTGGAACCCGGCCGACTCGAGCCTGGAGAGGTCGAGCGCGGAGTGGACCGGGCGCGGGGCGACGGGGCCCGCGGCGTTCGCGTAGTAGTCGGCGGTGCTCACCGGCACGACCCTCTCCCCGTTGCCGTTGGCGGCCTCGAAGACGGCGCGGGCGATGTCCGCCCAGGACTTCACGGCGCCGGATCCGGTGCAGTTATAGGTGCCGTAGGGGGCGTGCGTCCCCAGCACGTGGAAGATGGCCCCGGCCATGTCGCGCGTGAAGGTCAGGCGGCCCAGCTGGTCGTCCACGACCGTGACCTGCGCGAGCCCGTCCTCGGGGTCGGCGACGCGGTCGGAGAGCGCCTTCATGGTCTTTACGAAGTTGTGCCCCTCGCCGATGACCCAGGAGCTGCGCATGATGTAGTGGCACGGGCACCCCGCCACGGCGATGTCGCCGGCGGCCTTGGTCTGGCCGTAGACGGACAGCGGGCTGAGGGGCTCGTCCTCGGTGTGGACCTCGGCGGTGCCGTCGAAGACGTAGTCGGAGGACACGTGGAC
>UMKG01064648.1_pt1 | contig 18437 bp, 10 predicted proteins | sample 1966261 | NCBI WGS metagenome assembly UMKG01 (sample SAMEA4836169, study PRJEB28245) | human gut metagenome | biome: gut microbiome; material: fecal sample | place: Denmark | collected 2008 | reverse complement strand
CCGGCTGCGGGTCAACTGCCAAAAAGGCGGAGGTGACGAACTCTCCGGAGCCGAGTGTCAGCTATGAGCAGGGGGCTGATTTTGTCGGCGCAGTTGGCGCTGTTGATGAAGAGCAGGGTACGATGGAATTTTATAATACAACATTTCAGACGATGGAGACGTATCCTTATACCGGTGGTACACAGATTTTGACAAAGAACAACAAACAAATGACGGCATCCGAAATTGAGCCGGGTGAAGTTTATGATGTGTATACAAGTGAAGATGGAAAAAAGGTTGAGAAGATGATACAGAACGCATCGGTTACCGAGCACGAGGGAGCTTCGCTCGAAATCAACCAAGACGAAAAACGGCTTACGGTGCGTGGTGTGAATTATGCCTATAACGATGACCTGCTTGTATTTTCAGATGGCAGACAGATTGACCCATTGGAGATTACGCCGGAGGATGAAGTGACTCTCCGCGGGATGAATGGACAAGCATTTTCTGTTGTTGTCACAAGGGGACATGGATATATCAAGCCGAATAATTTTAAGGATTTTACCGGCGGTACGGTTACGGTGCAGGGCGAGGCAATTCTCCCGGTCGCAAAGGATATGCTTTTGGTTGTGCCGGAGGGGCAGCAGCTTGTTACAATGAAAAATGGTGATTTGATGGCTGAAGTCACGGTAGAAGTAAAACGCGGACAGGTTACGAAAGTCGATATGGCGAAGTACCAGAATCAAGTGCCGGATACGGCGCGGGTTACATTTGATGTGAATCCACAGGGTGCAGAACTTTATGTAAACGGATCGCTCATCGCCCCGTCAAAACCTGTTTCTTTAAAATATGGTAATCATTCCGTGAAAGTTTCACTCGAGGGCTACGAAGATTACAGCGGTATTATTACCGTGAAGGATGCGAGTCTGACCGTTCATATTAATTTGGCAGAAGAAAGTGCGGATGTCGAGACCGACAGTTCCGATTCTTCCAGTTCGGTTTCCGATGATTCGTCCTCCTCTTCGAGTGAGAGCAGTGTCACTTATGATAACGACCATAAGGTTACGGTAAGTGCGCCGGTTGGTGCCGCCGTTTATGTCAACGGAACTTATAAGGGAGAGGTGCCCTGCAGTTTTACGAAAGTGATTGGAAATGTAACACTTTCTCTTACAAAAGATGGTTATGAGACAAAAACCTATGCCGTTGAAATATCGGATGACAGCAAGGATATTTCCTGGAGTTTTCCGGATTTGACAAAAAATAGTTAAGTAAATTTCCCGAAAGGGTGAATATCACTTTTTAGAAAGTGAAATAAATTAAAAAAGCAGGCCACACATGGATGTGGCAGCAAGGAGGAAATTATGGACTACAAGAAAACATACGAAGCTTGGTTATCAAATCCATATTTTGATGCCGACACAAAGAAAGAGCTTGAGAGTATTGCCGGGGATGAAAATGAAATCAAAGAGCGTTTTTATGCGGACCTTGAGTTTGGTACAGCCGGTCTCCGTGGAATTATCGGAGCAGGAACAAACCGTATGAATGTTTATACGGTACGCAAAGCGACACAGGGACTTGCCAACTACATCATCAAACAGAACGGACAGAAAAAGGGCGTGGCAATTGCTTTTGATTCCCGCCGGATGTCACCGGAATTTGCAGATGAAGCGGCTTGTTGTTTGGCAGCAAATGGAATTAAAGCTTATGTTTTTGAATCACTTCGACCGACACCGGAATTGTCCTTTGCCGTTCGTGAGTTAGGATGTATTTCCGGTATTAACATTACTGCCAGCCATAACCCGCCGGAATACAACGGCTACAAAGTATACTGGGAAGACGGTGCACAGATTACACCGCCTCATGATACCGGAATTATGGATGAGGTGAAAGCGGTAACCGATTATGCGGCCGTTAAGACAATGGACAAAGAAGAGGCAAAGAAAGCCGGTTTGTATGAGAATATCGGAAAAGCTGTTGATGACCGCTATATGGAGGAACTTAAGAAAAATGTTCTTCATCCGGATTGCATTAAGAAAGCGTCAGCAGATTTGAAAATTGTTTATACACCACTTCACGGAACCGGAAATCTGCCGGTACGCCGTATTTTGAAAGAACTTGGTTTTAAAAATGTATTTGTTGTACCGGAGCAGGAACTGCCGGATGGTGAATTCCCTACCGTCAGCTATCCGAATCCGGAAGCACCGGAAGCATTCGAACTTGCTCTTAAACTGGCAAAAGAAAAGGATGCCGATTTAGTTTTGGCAACGGATCCGGATGCAGACCGCCTTGGTGTTTATGTTAAAGATACCAAATCCGGTGAGTATATCTGCTTAACCGGAAATATGTCGGGAAGTTTTCTTGCCGATTATGAAATTGGACAGAAACTTGCACTCGAAGGAAAACTTCCGGAAGATGGCGAGTTGATTAAGACGGTTGTTACTTCAAACCTCGTAGATGCGATGGCAAAATATTATGGTATCAAAGTGACCGAGTGCCTGACCGGATTTAAGTGGATTGGAAGAGAGATTCTCCGCATGGAGACAACCGGAAAAGGCCACTATCTGTTCGGCTTTGAGGAAAGTTATGGCTGCTTGATTGGAACGCATGCAAGAGATAAGGATGCGATTGTGGCATCGATGGCGCTTTGCGAGGCGGCTGCTTATTATAAACTACGTGGCAAAACAATTTGGGATGCTATGTTAGATATGTATGAGAAATATGGCTACTACAAAGATAATGTAATTGCCATTACTCATAAAGGTATTGAGGGACTGCAGAAGATTCAGTCGATTATGGATAATCTCCGTAAAAATCCGCCGATGAAATTTGGTAATTACGATGTGACGGCAGTAAGAGATTATTTGAAAGATGAAATCGTAGATGTTAAGACCGGCGAGAAGAAACCAACCGGTATTCCAAAGTCCAACGTACTCTATTTTGAATTGACCGAGGATGCATGGCTTTGTGTTCGTCCATCCGGTACGGAGCCAAAGATTAAACTTTACTTTGGTGTTGTTGGTAAAGATTTGGCAGATGCCGATGAAAAATCAGAAAAACTGGCTGTAATTGTAAAGGACTTGCTGAATCAGTTAGGATAAAATAAATGCAGGGGGTGAACATGTGAGCAATCCATATTTGGAACAGTGGACGAGCAAAGAGATGCTGAAGGAATTGGAAGAGGGAATTTTGAATGCACCTCAGGATTTGCTTGGCTGCCACATTTTCAAAGAGGAGGATGTGCAGATTTTTACCGCATATCGTCCGTGTGCAAAACGTATGTGGGTGCTGGATTCAAAAGGGGAGACCACTTACGAGATGGAACCAATGGAGCCGGAAGGATTTTTTGGCTATGTCATTGAGAAGAAATCGGAGCGACTGAAAAAATATCGATTCCGGGTGGAATATGGACCGGACGATGTGATTGAAATTGACGACCCTTATGCATTTCCGGGGATGTTTGGTGAACTTGACCGGTATTTATTCTCGGAGGGAAACCATTATAAAATTTATGAAAAATTAGGAGCACATCCGATGAAGCGCGATGGCGTGGAGGGCGTTCAGTTTGCTGTCTGGGCGCCACACGCCTGCAGCGTGAGTGTAATCGGCGAGTTTAATATGTGGGATGCAAGACTTCATAAGATGATTATGAGGGGAAGCAGCGGTATTTTTGAACTGTTCGTGCCGGGTGCGTGGGAAGGCGCTGCCTATAAGTATGAGATTACGGCAAAGAGCGGGGATAAGTTGTATAAGACGGACCCTTATGGAAATTATGCGGAGCTGCGTCCGGGAAATGCTTCCCGAATTACGTCGCTTGATGGCTACAAATGGCAGGATGGTTCTTATCAGAAGAAGCATCAGAAAAAGTCAAGAGATGTAAGAGACAAAGAGCCGATGAGTATTTATGAGGTTCATCTTGCTTCCTGGAAAAAACGGATTGAAGACGATGACAATGGCAATTTTTCATATCGTGAGTTAGCATCTATGCTTGGCGACTATGTGGTTGATATGGGTTATACTCATATTGAATTGATGGGAATTGCAGAGTATCCGTTTGATGGCTCATGGGGCTATCAGGTTGGCTGTTATTATGCGCCGACGAGCCGTTATGGTGAGCCAAAAGATTTTATGTATTTTGTGGATGAAATGCACAAGCGGGGGATTCAGGTAATTTTAGACTGGGTACCGGCGCATTTTCCAAAAGATGCTCACTGCCTTGGACGTTTTGACGGACAGCCGTTGTATGAACATCCGGACAGCAGACGTGGCGAACACCCGGACTGGGGAACATATATTTTTGATTACGGAAGAATGGAAGTGAAAAACTTCCTCGTTGCCAATGCACTGTTCTGGATAGAGAAGTTCCATATTGACGGACTTCGTGTGGATGCCGTTGCATCTATGCTGTATCTGGATTATGGAAAAAGCGATGGCGAGTGGCTTCCGAACAAAGATGGCGGAAATGAGCATTACGAGGCAATTCATTTCCTGCAGCATTTAAATTCCGAGGTGGAAAAGGAGCATCCGGGAGCTTATATCATTGCGGAAGAGTCGACGGCATGGCCGGGCGTTACGGCGCCGGTAGCAGATGGCGGACTTGGCTTTTCTTACAAATGGAATATGGGTTGGATGAATGACTTTTTGGAGTACATGAAATTAGATCCATATTTCAGAAAAGACCATCAGAGGCAGTTGTGTTTTAGTATTGATTATTACACCAGTGAGAAATACATTTTGGTTTTATCGCATGATGAGGTGGTTCATGGAAAATGTTCTCTGTTAAACAAGATGTCCGGTTTGGAAGGAGATAAGTTTGCTTCTCTTCGTGCCGCGTTTGGATTTATGTATGGTCATCCGGGCAAAAAGCTTTTGTTTATGGGGCAGGAATTTGCTCAGAAACGAGAATGGGCAGAGTTTCGAAGTCTGGACTGGTTTTTATTGGAAGAAGATGACAGACATAAGAAAATGCAGGATTACGTACGTGAATTAAATTACTTGTACCAAAAGTACGATGCCTTGTATTATCACGATTTTAATGTTATGGGCTTTGAGTGGATGGACTGCTGGCGTCCGGAATTAAGTACAGTAGCGTTTGTGCGCCGTGGCAGCTCAGTAAAAGACCAGTTGATGTTTATTGCAAACTTCACACCGATGGCATTGGAAGATTATCAGGTCAATGCACCTTGTGCCGGAACCTTTACGGAGATACTAAATTCCGACGAAGAGCGATTTGGCGGTGAAGGCCGTGTGAATAAAAAGCCGATTCAGGCAAAACCATGTAAGGCACCGGTAGTACCAAGACCGGGCGAAAAAATCGAGCCGGGAAAGAACTATTACGAACTGGAACTGTATGTTCCACCGTTGTCGGTCGTAGTATTGCGGTATGATTATAAAGCGGAGTAAGTTTTCTAATTTCATATATGACTAAAAAAGTTTGTGTTTCATGGGCGCTGTCGCTTAGACAAACACGCGGAGATATGTCATGTGCTGAAAATGTGCATATTGAATCCGCGCGTTTGTACCCATGAAACACAAATCTTTTTTAGTAATATATAAAGTTAGAAAGCCACTTCACCTTAAAGCGAAAGCAGTACTGTACTAACCAATCTGGATTCAGTGCTCCACTTCGTTCTTTACCGGTTGTTAGAATATAAAAAAGGAAAGCTATATTTGCGAAGCAAATATCCCGCTTTCCCTTTTTTATTTCTAACAACCTATATTAATAATGTATAAACACCATCTCACGGTATTTTGTCAAGTCATAAATCTTTTTCGAATCCGATGGAGATAAGTTTAAGCATCCGTGTGAACCACGGCTTCTATAAAGTGTTTTACTCCAGCGGCTCCATGGCTGCCAAGGGGCACCGTGGAATCCGGTTCCGGTCCACATGATACGAACCCAGTTATTTACCGGTGTTGCATAGTTTTCACCGCGGAGAATACGATGTGTCTGGTGTTCTTTGATGAAATAAGCACCGGTTCTTGTTTGACGGTCTTTCACTGGTTTTCCGCTGATTGTTCGACACTTAAAAGCAACTTTTCCGTTGCGCCATACATAAATCTTTTGAGCAGTAAGATCAATTTCAGTAAAGTTTTCTGTGTCCCAATCCTTTGTTTTGTCATCTATGTTCATTGTAAATGCCGTGTTGGCAAATTTTGTTTTCTTTTTGATCGTCAATGCTTTTTTCTGTGTGGCATCCGGATTTTCCATATAGGCTTTCTGCTTATTTGCATCCATTGTCTTTTTCAGAGCACTTGTCAATTGCTTCAGCATTGTATCGTAAACAAGCTGCCAACCGTAGTCCCCACCGGTTACGGAAACAGTTTTGCCGTTGTGGCTTTTAAATGAGCGTGTCACGCCAATAGTTTTGTACTTAAAGCAGGTTTTTTCAACCCATTTTTCAATTGCCTGATTATCAAAAGTAACTTTTCCGTTTTTATATTTGCACCATTTATAAATCTGTTTTGGACCGATGGTTTCTTTAATGTCCTTTTGAATTGTCCATGTTATCCAGCGCAGAATTACCGGATTGCAGGCATCTACTTTTTGCTGGAGCGAAGGGTCTGTGGAAAAAATACTTGGCTTTTCGTATACATCCGGGTATTTTTTTTCATCCGTTAAGTTTACCTTTTCATGTCCGGATTTCAGAGCTTTTCCAATCGCTTTTACGAATTCATCATGGTTTAATGTATTTCCTAAATATTCTTTTTCAATAACCAAATATTTTTTCACAGATGAAAAAGCGACCTTTGCGTTTTGTGGCTGTGTAACCGGATATGACTCACTACCGGTTGAGAGATCGGACTGTCCCACGAGGGCATCCAGTTTTTTCTCATCATAAGAAGCCCCTAAGTTAATATCCACCTGCTTTCTTTTCCCCAGGGAAAAGAAAGGAAGAGAATCATGCTGCTCATCATATTTTTTCTGAAGCGAATCTTTGATGTCGACTTGATAATCAATGTCATCTTTTCCGATTGTCAAAGTTCCATTATTTCTTCCTGTTATTTTCAGTTGATACGTGGAAAATACCCGATTAATCAATTCCGCAGATTCCTCATAGGTCATGCCTGATACTTCTCTGTCACCAATCCATGTGTTTGAGTACCAGCGGTTCATATAATAAATATGTATACCCAAAACAATGCCTATCACTACAACAAGTGTTGCAATTGTAGCAATAAGCATTGCCTTTCCCTTTTTTGTACGAATCCAAGATGGTTTTTGTGTTTCTCGATTATCCACCCTTACATCCCTCTTTCCTAAATAATATTGTCTCACAATGGGATTATAAAATTTTGCGGTGAAGTTGTCAACACAAACACACACTTTTTTTACAATTACCGCAACTTACCAGATTTTTGCCGCCTCTAAAAAGGCTGTGTATGACAATTTTGGATCATAAATACTGGTATCAAACAAAAGAGGAGCACACTGGGAACGCCAGGATGTTGCATCACATAGGCCCCAGAGAGTGATACCGGTAATTCCTTTTGGATTTACACTCTGATTGCGATTTTTTTGCTTGGTAATGATGGTCTGCATCAGTTTTTTTACGAATTTTGCCTGATCCGCATCGGTTTCATGCTCCGGTGTGTAAGCGTAGGAAGCATTAGTTCCTTCCGTGTCAAAGTTTATAGTAAAGTCAAGTTCGGTTATCTGAATTTCGTACCCTGCTGCTAAAAACTGCTCTAATGCACTGCCGTATTCGGCAACCGTAGGAACTTTTACATCTACGTGGCTCTGCATGCCGATACCTCCGCAAATTTTAGCAGTTTCGCCTTTGTTGATAAATTCTACCAGATTTAATGTGTCTTTTACACCGAAATAGGTGTTGTAATCATTATAAAATAACGTGACTTTATCCGTTGCCTGATAACTCTTTAACATATCGTAGGCAATTTCAAATGCTTTCTTAACATAAGAAGGAGAATTTCCCATATCACCATATACACTCGTCCATGTTTTGAAAAATGCAAAAGACGGACGGTGGAGATATTCGTTTACAACATCCCATGCGTAAACAATGCTTCCGGCAGAACCGGTTAAAGCTTTTTCTTTATCCATTACATGCCCCATTACATTGTGAATGTAAAAATCAAGACGGGCATCCATAACAGCAGGAGTAACAACTTTTGAGCCATCGTAATTTTTTGTAAAGAACCAGGAAGGTGTCTGGCTGTGCCATACCAAAGTATGGGCACGCATTTTCAAACCGTTGTTTTTTGCGGCCTCTAAAGATTTGTCAACGGTTGTAAATGCTAATTCCGGAACGGTTGATTCGGCATATCCTGCAGGAATGTAATATCCCTTTTTCTTTGCGTCAGCAACGGAAATGAGCTTGGCGGATGAGCCGAGAATAGCATCCGGTTTCATTTCATTTTCCAAAGTAAAGCTGTTGTACTGTTTTTTTACAAATTTCATTGTGGACGCGTTTTGCAGTTCTCGTGGATTAGAAGCACTTCCGTAGTTTAGGCAGGTACCCATGTATGGTACAATTTTTGTATAGGTATCCTTTAAGCTGGAAGCAACGACGGTTTTTTTCGCTTTCACCTTTATTTTGCAGGTAAGTTTAAATGTCTTTTTCTTTCTTTTTACCGTGCAGGTGATTTTTGCGGTTCCTTTCGCTTTTGCCTTTAATTTGCAGGAGGTACGTTTCTTTTTTGAAATTGAAACGACCTTTTTCTTGCTTGTTTTCCAGGTGACCTTGCATTTTTTTGTGTTTTTTACCTTAAGAGTTTTTGATTTTCCCTTTGTCAGAGTTATTGATTTTTGGGAAAGTTTTGGCTTTTTTGCCTTTGCTTCAGTGGACGCTGTGTTTGTCAGAAATGAAGACAGACAAAGAACGGCAACCAGGCTGTGGGCAATTACCTTTTTGATTTGTTTCATATAGCTACACTCCTTTCATTGTAACTATATTTTAACAAAAGAAAAGGAATGCCACAATAAACTATTGTGACATTCCACTGTGTTATTCTCAAAGATAATTGTTTATAAATGTTGATAAAGTTCCTTAAGCAGAGAAACGGTGTGGATAATTGCCTGTTTTGCAAAAACCGGATAATCCATATGACCGGAATTATCTGCCTTATCAGAAATGGCGCGGATAATTAAAAATGGGACGTTGTTTAAGTAAGCGGTGTGCGCCATGGCAGCACCTTCCATTTCGGCACAGTCACCATGGAATGTTTCAATTAAATAATTCTTTTTCTCCGCACTGGCGATAAACTGGTCGCCGCTCACCACTTTTCCGATGTGGCAGTGAATGTCCGGATTCGCTTTTTCACAGGCGGATTTTGCCAAAGAAACCAGTGTCTCATCTGCTGTAAAAATCGACTGTTCCATGCGTGGAATGATGCCGACCGGGTCTCCGAGTGGCGAGACATCCATATCGTGTTCCTGCGCACAGCTCGATAAAACAATGTCGCCGATATCAAGGGTGTTGTTCAAGGAGCCGGCAACGCCGGTGTTGATAACCATGGTTACATGAAAGTCATCACAGAGAATCTGGGTGCAGACTGCCATATTAACCTTGCCAATGCCACTTACAACGGCAACGGTTTTGATTCCGTAAAAATCTCCTTCCACAAAAGTCATGCCTGCTTTTGTCACTTCGTTTGTATTTGTCATTTCTTCTTTTATGATAGCCACTTCTTCATCCATGGCTCCGATTAATCCAATTTTTTTCATAATGCCTCCTCATAGTAAAACAATCCGTTTCGTCCTTAAGTGTAGTTGATTTGTGTAGAAAAAGTCAAGGGTATCTTTATTTATAAATGCGCACTTTGCAATAAGCCTTCTTTTTGGATTTATCTTTTGCCTTTGCATAAACCTTAACGGTATGGCCGATTCCCTTTTTCTTTGCACGGACAACACCTTTTTGCGTTACTTTGGCATATTTTTTATTGGAGACATACCATTTGACTTTTTTGTTTGTTGCATTTTTTGGCTTTACGGTGGCCTTTAATTTGAGTTTCTTTTTATAACGGAGTTTTGCTTTCTTTTTATTTAATGTTATTTTCGTCACCAGTTTGGTTGTTTTCTTTGTACTGCTTGTACCTTGTGCCGCAGTGGCAGTGGTGTTTGTCTGTGTTGTGGTGTGTAGACAGGCAGGGAGACTGGATGAGGCGGAACTGATTTTACTTAAATCCAAAATGCCGCCAGTCATGCAGTAGGAAGAAAGCCCTGAAACCTCACGCACACAGTTCAGCAGACGGTTGCGCCTTTGCACTGCGGAATCGTTTGGATATGCGGCGGCAAGAAGTGCTGTGGCAGCTGATACCTGAGGGGCAGCCATAGAAGTGCCGCTCATCGAATTGTACTTAATATAAAGAGCATTTGTCGGATTTGCTTTTGAAATGCCGATGTTATCAAAGTAAATTTTATGTACGGAAGTAAAGTTGCCTGTTAAGGAAACAATTTCTGCGTAGATGGTGTTGTTTCCCTTTATAAAATATAATTTACTGCTGTAGTGGGACCATGAAATTTCACCATTTCCTTCGATGCCCATATCATAAGATACCTGATATGTGCCATCGGCTAAGTTAATGCCGTCTATATCCATGTAAAGTGCCAAAGTTGCAGAACTTCGCGCAGCATCAATGGATATGCAGTAAGAGCCGCTGCCTGCCTGATTGTGCGAATCTTCTGCTGAGTAAGACTTTTCATTGTATAAAATGCTGCCATCTAATTTGCCGATTTCCGATGGGTGGTATAAAACGGCATCGTTTGAGTCAAAAGAGGTGAAATACGAACACCGTGAACTTCGCATACTGTCTGTGTAAACGGAAGGGTAAAAAACACCGGAATTTATTGTGGAAAAAATATTCCGGCCCGGTGCAAAAAGGTGGACCGTTTTATTTCCGTAATCGGAAAAAGATGCTTTTTTATCGGTCTGGGTGGAGGCGCCAACGGTTACCACATAAGGGCTGTCCAAGTCATAGGGACATCCGTCGGAGATGGCATTATTGTGGTCTTCGCCATCGTTTCCGGCAGCAAAAAGAAACAGACTGCCATTTTGCCCAATCTGGTTAATCAGCGTTTTCATAGAGGTTGAACTACTTCCACCGCCACCCCAGGAACAGTTGATGGCAGCAATATTTGCGCCGAGAGTCTGCGCTTTATAGATGTAATTAAAAGCCGCGATGATAGCGGAATCGTATGATGTGCCGGCAGAATTAAAAACTTTCAACGCCATTAGTTTTGCATTGCTGATGCCGCAGATTCCTTTATTATTGTCCGATATGGCACTGATGACACCGGCGCAGTGAGTACCGTGTCCGTCCTCATCTTCGTCCATAGGATCACTGTCGTAATCTCCGAAATCATAGCCATATGTACCCGGAAGCTCTAACTGGTCGTAAGGATTTTTCCACATGTGAGCGGTTAAATCTTCGTGGGTGTAGTCAATACCGGTATCAACGACGGCAACAATGGTATCGCTGTCGTTACTTGTTTGAATCCGGTTTTTGTACTGAATACCGGAGGAAGTAGTCTGATAGGCTCCGGTGCCGTCTAAATACCACTGTTCATCGGCATAAGTATCGTTTGTCGTGGCTAATTTATAGCGGTAGTAATTTGGCTCGGCGGCAACTACATTATCCTGTCTTTTCAGTTTTTCAATAAGTTCTTTCGTTGAATAGGTATCGGAGCGAACCTCTGAAAGATAGAGATTTTTCCCCTTTTTCTTTTTGGCAGGACCAAAATCCCAGCTGTTTTTCACTTCAATATCGGAATCAAATGATGCGGTTCCCTCTTTGGCAAGTCCGGTTTCGGAAGAAGCGTTAAGTGTTACAATGGCTTCGCCCTCCACATAGTTATCAGAGATTTTAGCGGTCTTAGCCTGTTTGGTTACAGCCTGAATTTTATGCGGTATGATGCTGCTAAGCAAAAGAGATAAAATCAAAACCGAAATCAGTCCTCTTTTTCGCATAATTTCACGCTCCTTTCTCAAATAATTATTGCGTCAAATGGCAATAACTGCTATGATAGAAATAACGATTTATGATAATAAGTATACGAAAAAAATGTGAAAAAATTAAGTCGAGGAGGTAGCAGCATGTTATTTGTGAAAGTAGATGAACTCAAGCCCGGAATGCGCTTAGGAAAACCAATCTACAATAAAAATGGAGTTTTGTTGTATGACCGTGATACAAAACTTACGATGCAGGCGATTTACGGAATTAAAAATTTTAGGCTTTTAGGTCTGTACATACTTGAACCGGCAGAACCGGTTCCGCCGATGTCGGAGGATGATATTAACTTTGAGCGTTTTCAGACGATGGCGGTTTTTAGTATCCGCGAAGATTTGGATTTGATTGATTCCGGAAAAAAAGACAAAGGGCTTGACTGGCTGTGCAGTCTTATCATAAAGAATTATGGAGACTTAAACCATAAGATTAATTTTGTGCAGAGTCTGCGAAGCAGTGAAGATTATATTTATAAACATGTTTTGAATGTTGCTATTTTGTCCGCCATTATTGCCGGTCAGATGGGCTTCCCGGTTGGACGGATTAATCTCCTTGTGAAGTCTGCTATTCTGCATGATATCGGTGCACTGAAATTACAGCAGTTACCGGATGCGGAAGATTTAGATGATGGCACGAAAGAAGTCGTTAAGAAAAACACACAGGAGACATTAGACCGATATGGTGATTTGGATGAGGAAGTTCTGCGCCTCATTACCCAGATGCAGGAGCTTTATACAAGAGAGAGCGATGCAGAAATTCCGGCAGGGTTAAAAGAGAGCGTGAATGCAAATATCCTCTATGTGGCAGATGCGTATGACCGTATGACAGCAATGAAGTCTTTTGAGGAGCCGACTTCGGAAGTGAAAGCGGTGCGTGAACTTCTTGCGGATGAGGAGCGTTATAATAAGAAAATAGTAAATGCTTTGATTCATGGTATTTCTATTTTGTATCCGGGTGTATGTGTTGAATTGTCAAATGGAGAAAAGGGATTGGTTATCACTGAAAATGAAGATAATATTTTCGAGCCGACTGTCCTTGATTTCCGTAATAATAATTTGTACGATTTGTCGGATCCATCCGTGAAACAGACGATTGAAATTGCCGATGTCATGAAAACGATGGATAACCGAATTAAACTGGATAAAAGTCTGTTAGAAGAGTATCAGGCAAATTAGGAAGAGATACTAAAGATTTCCGCCGGATTGTCCGAGATATAAGTATAAGGATTTAGAAAGTGAGCGTGAAATCTATGGATATTTCGACCAATCGGATTTCTCTTACCTTTGATGACACGGAAAGAATGGAGAAAAAAAACGTGTCTGTACAAGACGCCAAGGATGGCGGCATCTCCCAGATTCAGGTGGGAGCGACAATGGATTGTTCCGTACAAGAGGCGGGGAAACACCACATTGTGTATACGGAAGCAGAAGCAAAACAATTACAGAAACAAAATATGGTGCCTTTAGACGATGCGCAGATGTCACCGGCGGATTTTATCAGCCGCTGTATGACAGGGAAAGATGCAAAAGCGGTTTCGGAAGATGGGACACCGTTAGAAGAATATACTTCATCTCAGCTTGAGCGGGCGGTCACAAGAATTAAGAAAGAACGTCATGAGAAGCAGGAGGCTGTCGAGCGTGAAGTGTCAAAACAGCGGGAAAAAGATGAGGCGGTAAGTAAAAATGCCGCTCAGTTAGCCGTGGACGGTAACGTCCCGGACGCTGTGATTGACCGGTTATTGGACAGTGACCTGCCGGTGACGGAAGAAAATGTGGCGAAGCTTTCGCATGCCGTAGATATGGCATCGGAAATCCGCTCTTTTTCGGACGCTGCGATGAAGTTTTTTATTGACAATGAAAATACAATTCTTACACCGGAAAGTGTTAATGCCGGTGTTCATGGGGCCGTGGAAGGTGAAGAGAATCCATCGTCCGAGGAAAATGATTTTTCACTTGTGGAGAATCAGGTTCGCAGCCGCTTAGAAGAGAGCGGGATGGAAGCAGATGACGAAAACATGGCAGCAGCGAAGTGGCTGTATGAAGAAGATTTACCGGTAACGGCAGAAAATGTGGCACTTTCTTCGCAGGTAAAAGAATTAAAAGAAACTAAAGATTCGGTTTTGGCGGCACGAATTGCCGACCAGATGGCGGAAGGTGTGCAGCCGGAAAAAGCGAATTTAGTGAAATTATCGGTGGCAGAGGCTGTTCGTTTTAAGAGAAGACTGGCGGAAACCCAGCTTACGATGACGGCGGATGCCATCCGCACGATGTCAGAAAAAGGAATTTCAATTGATGTCACGAAATTGGAAGATGTGGTTGAGAAACTTAGAGCAGCGGAAAAAGAGGCTTATCAGTCGGAACTTTTCAATGCGGATTTGCCGGTGACAGAAGAAAATATCAATACGCTGAAAGAAACTTCTCAGGCGGTAAAACAAGTGTTGTCTGCACCGGTTGAGTTTATGGGATATGCATTTACTCAGGGAGTAGAGGATACACTTTCTTCCCTGTCTTCTAAGGCAGAGGCGTTCACCGCTTCGTTTGATATGGTAGAAAATCGTTATGAGTCGGTGGGAACAGAAGTCCGCAGAGATTTAGGGGATTCGCTCACAAAAGCATTTTCCAATATCGATACGCTGCTTGAGGAAGCAGGTTTCGAGACAACAGCGAGAAATGAGCGGGCGGTTCGCGCTCTTGCTTATAATCAGATGCCTCTGACCGAGGAAAATCTGGTTTCTGTTAAAGAGTATGACGAGCGTGTTACGACGCTGATGAAAAGTATGAAACCGGAAGTTGTCTGTGAGCTCATACGCAAGGGCGAGAATCCGTTAGAAAAGACATTAGACGAATTGCAGAATGATGTGAATGAGATTTTAGCCCAAAATGATATAGAAGATATTTCTTTCCGGAAGTATTTGTGGAAGATGGACCACACGGATGGTCTTACGGAAGATGAGCGTGAAACGATGATTGGCGTTTACCGCCTTCTTCACCAGATTGAAAAAAGTGACGGAGCGGCAGCCGCTCAGGTATTAAATGAGGGAAAAGAATTATCGCTTTCTTCCCTTCTGTCGGCAGTCCGCACACGAAAAAAAGCCGGAATGGATGTCTCGGTGGATGATTCGTTTGGCATGGAAAAAGAAGTAATTGCTTCGAAAAATTCCATTTCCGAGCAGATTTATGCAGCATATGGACAAAATATTGCGGCAGATTTAATGGGAAAATTGTCACCACAGGTATTAAAAGAGGCAATGGGTGGAAATGAGGAAATTTCAGCAGAGGCATTATTGGAGCGGTGTGAAGAGGCAGCAATTGCAGAGGAAAATACCTTTTATGAGAATGAAGTGCGCTCTGTGCGTGAGGCGGCTGCAAAGAGTGAGTCAGAGGTGATAAATTTCTTAGAGGCGCTGGATTTACCGGCAACACTTTCCAATCTTTCACTGGTGCAGGAGTTTCGGCAGATGGGTGCCGGTAAATGGCGTGATTTGTGGAAAGAAGAGGATACCGATGCGGTTCTTGATGCGATGGAAGAGCCGGACTCTTTGGATGATGTATTTGCAGAAATTGAAGAAAACATGCAAAAAGAACTAGTGGAAAGACGGGAATCAGACGATATAACATATGATGAAATTACATGGCAGAATCAGATGTCCCGCTTGTTTACATTCCATGGCGCAATGCGCCGCTGTCAGGTTTATGAAGTGCCGATATTGACGGAATTTGGAATTACGACTTGTAATATTACAATTAGGGAAGGCGTGGAAAAAGAAAAGGGCAGTATTGAGATTGCTATGAATTCTAAGGAATTTGGCAGGTTGCAGGCTAGTTTTAAGGTAAAAGAGAAAAAGGTTAACGGCTTTGTTACCGTAGAGGACGAAACGAGTGTTTCCTCCTGCCAAGAGCGCATGGATGCATTTGAAAAGGAATTGGAAGAGATTGGTTTTACAATGGATGGTAATACCCTGATTACGGGGCAAAGGACGTCTCTTTCCGTAGGAAATAAAGAAGAAGGTACAAAAAATCAGGATTTGTACCGGATTGCTAGATTATTTGTGGTAACCATGAACAGAAAGGACGATGACAATGAAAATTAATACAAATATTTCGGCGCTTCGCGCAAATTTTAACTTGAACAGTGTACAGTCACAGTTGACAGCAAGTACAAACAAATTATCTTCCGGCTACCGGATTACAAAAGCGGCAGATGATGCGGCAGGAATGGCAATTTCCCAGAAAATGCACGCACAGATTCGAGGACTTCAGAGAGCGTCCAAAAACGGTTCAGATGGTGTTTCTTTTATTCAGACGACAGAAGGTGTTCTCTCTGAGATTGAAAATATGTTACAGCGCTGCCGTGAACTTTCGGTACAGGCGGCAAACGGTAGTGTGACAACGATTGAAGATAAACAGGCACTGCAAAATGAGATTGATTCTTTGATGGCGGAAATCGACCGTTTGTCAAAAGATACTGAGTATAATACGATGAGTGTGTTAGATGGTTCCTGCTGCCGTCAGTCCTCATCCAACAATGTTGGTGTGAAATTGATTGATGCCAGTGATGATGTGGCATTAACCGGTTATAAATTTAAGATTGTATCAGAGGCAACACAGGCAACTGCAAAAACAGGTGCACTTGGATTTGCACCAACAGATGTAGTTGATAAGGCGACTGCAGGACAGATTCAGATTAATGGTGAAGTGATTGATATTAAGGAAGGTCAGACTTTTGAAGATGTTTATGCAAACATTCGTGATTACTGTGAAATGATGAATGTCGATGTGGTTCCGGTAAATGCCGCCGGTGTGGAGTGTGAACTGGCTGCGGCGACAAATCTTTCCTTTACCTCGGTTATTTACGGTGCATCCCAGAAGTTAAATATTACAACGGATAATGCAAATCTGGCACAGAAACTTGGTATTAACGGTGTGCAGACTACAGAGGGTACCGATGCAAAAGTAACACTTGATACTACTTCCGGATTTTCAAATACGGCAACAGTATTTATCAATGGCGGACAGATGGAAGTGTCGGACCGCGACGGATTCCGCATGTTATTTGATATTTCAAATGCGAAAGCCGGTTCAGACGCTACCGTTACCATGTTGGATGCCGGTTATGTTGCAATCCAAATTGGAGCTAATGAGGGACAGAGCATTAACATTTCGATTCCTTGTGTGAATACAAAAACGCTGGATATTGAAAACTGTAACGTATGTACCGTGGCAGGAGCTTCTTCCTCAATTTCAGCTTTTGATGATGCGATTCAGCAGGTTTCTTCCATTCGTGCTAAACTTGGTGCTTACCAGAATCGCTTGGATTCTGCAATATCAAGTCTTGATGAGACTTCACAGAACTTGACGGAGGCATGCTCTCGTATTGAAGATGTGGATATGTCGGAAGAAATGACAAAATATACACAGTACAGCGTGTTGGTACAGGCAGGTACTTCGATGTTAGCACAGGCGAACAACCAGCCACAGACGATTTTACAGATTCTTCAGGGATAAAAAAATCCCGCGAATAGGAGGAAGATGGCATGGAAAAAGAACGGTTACAGGAATATGCAGCGCGTGTGACACAGGCAAACCGAAGTGAACTTGTTGTGATTATTTATGAGGCAACACTTGCCAGTATAGAAGAGGGGAAAAATTATTTAAAACAGGGAGAAATTGAAGCGGCGCGCCATGAAATTGAACGTGCGCGCAGTATGATTACGGAGTTGATGGGAAGTTTAGATTTGCAGTATGAGATTTCCCATTATCTTCGCCAGTTATATGTGTTTGCGTACCGGGAACTTTGTCAGGGCATCGCAAACAGAGACCCGGAGCAGCTAAATCATGCAACGGATATTTTTGAAGCACTTCTTCCTTCTTTTAAAGAAGTTGCAAAACAGGATGACTCCGAAGCCGTTATGAAAAACGTGCAGACAATTTATGCCGGCCTCACATATGGGCGTGGAACGCTCAATGAGACGATTGATAGCGGGGCTGATGCAAATCGCGGATTTGAGGCGTAAATTCGGCGTTTGTCTGAATGCTTTGCACTTGGCGCAGTAAATATTTATAACGGAAGGACAGCGCATTGATTTCATAGATATAGCTGTCAATTAAATCCGGGTCACATACATTTTCAAAATTGGAATGGGCGGTTTCAAGCGCCTGTTGTAAGGACTCAATTTCCTGCATAAGCTCGGCTTTTGCCTGGCATGCAGGATTTTTTTTATTCTTCATTTCACACTCTCCTTTACGATGAAAAATCACAAATACTTAGTAACAGTATAGTCAAAAAATGGAAAGGTTATGCATATTATCTTGTGTCGTAAAACGCTTTCGAAAGTTGTTGACAAGGGGGTATGCGGCGTGTTAAATTTGTAGCACATCACAGATAGGAGGTGAGTGATGACCTTAGTTTACGAGTTGATTTTTCTTGTTCTCATACCGGCATCCCTCTTCGATTTATGGCAGTACCGTGTGCCGAATGCACTTTGTTTTGCCGCT
>UMKG01064037.1_pt1 | contig 18742 bp, 17 predicted proteins | sample 1966261 | NCBI WGS metagenome assembly UMKG01 (sample SAMEA4836169, study PRJEB28245) | human gut metagenome | biome: gut microbiome; material: fecal sample | place: Denmark | collected 2008 | reverse complement strand
TTTTTTTTTTTTTTTTTTTTTTCTTTTTTTTCTTTCAGATCATCGGACCTTTTTGCGGCGGATCGAGCGCGTCAGCGCGTAGATTTCATAGCCGCATCCGATCAGCGAGAAGACGACGGTCAGAATCAGGTTATAGGTAAATTCTCTAGAAAAATCCGGACTGTTTTCCATGTAATAGCGGAATGCGTCGATACCTTCCAATGTCAGTTCCTCTTCGATAGCCAGACCTCCGGCGGCCAAAACGTAAAGGAGGAAAAGGGCGAGAACCAGCGAGACTAACGAGGTCAAAGAGACGATGGCCACCATGGCTTTGTTCGGCTTTCCGCCGAGTTTTTTGTACAGATAGGCACCTAAGAGAACGGCGACGAATGCGCTGAGCGCGGAGATAAAGCCGAGAAAGAACAAGATGACGAAAATCGTAACGCCGACGAGTGCGCCTAAAAGTGCGCCCAGAAAGCCTTTTGCGTAGTTGTTCGGCATTTGCGCGAAAGCCTGTTCGTCCCGTTCGGCGGAGGCTTTCAGCGCATCGGAGCAATTCCGGTCGATCCGGATCGTCCCGTGATCGCCTGAATGGAGAACGGCGTTTTCGGCGTCGAGAATTTCGCCGCACAGCGGACAGTATTCTTTTCCTTTCGCGCCGTTTTCTTTCAGAATCGCCAGAATCCTTTCCAGATGATCGGGAAGAGCCTTGACTAAACGCGCGATCGTCAACCCGTTGAATCCGAGCGAAAGACCGAAACGCGTCGGGGTTACTTTCAAAAAGCGGATGTCCGCCTTTTGAAGTTGCGAAACGACCTGATTCTTGCTTTTTTCGTCGAGGAAGCAACTGACGTGAAAGACGACCGGACTTTGGTTGTTGAAAGGATCGGCGAAAACGTTGACTTCGTATCCGTTCCAATCGCCGTATCCCTGATTTCCGTTCACTTCAAAAGCGCGTTCGCTGAGAAAGGCCTTGATTGTTTTGTGCATAATGATTCTCCTTCTTTCTTCCATTATAGACGAAACGGCACGGAAAGCAAGGGGCATTCTTGCAGGAAATTCGGATTGACGATTGCAAAAGAAAAAAACGGAAAATTCCGTTTTCTTCTTTCCTTACTTTACAGCGGAAGGTCTTTTCTGACGAACTTCCAGGAGCCGAGCAGATAGCCCACGATTCCTAACCCTAGCAAAATGAAGAGTTTTCCGATGAACGCCGAAGTACCGTCGATGATGGAAATGACGTCGAACAGCGAAATGATCGTCGTGCAGTTGAACGCGTTCCGCGCATCGAGACGGACGACGCTCGGAATCGCCTGACTGCCGAAGAGTCCGAGCATCGCCGCGACCAGCGCGTAGATCGAAAGCCCGCCGCCGATCGACATTGACCGCTTGCTCCGATCGAAGACGCAGGAAGTCAGGAAGCAGAGACCGGACAGGGCGAACAGGACCAGGAAAGCGCCGAGATTGAGCAGAATCAGTTTTCCGTAGGTCAGTCGGACGTCCGCGCTGACGAGGGATAAGCAAATGCATCCGGTCACGGTCGTCAAGCCGAACATCGCGAAGAGCGAACCGATCAGATAAACGCCTTGCGTGAAGACGACCGTTTTTCTCTTCGTGGACGTCGAGAGAACGTAAGCCATCGAGCCGCTGTCGACCTGTCCTGAGAAGGCTGTCGGTAATGTCGCCGATCAGGTTCTGATTGGCTTTCTGCCATTCGATCGGGTAGGTTTCTTCGGTGATTTCGCCTGCGCTCAGGCGTTCGTCGAGAATTTCGGTTTCGTAATCGATCCGACTCCGATAGGTGAGGATCGTATTCTGCGACATGTATTTGATCGAATCGTATGTGTAGCCGAACCGATCGTACTTTTCCTTCGTTACGCCGTAAGAAGACAGTTCGGCGACGATTTTTTCGACATTTTCGTCGTCGGTCATGTTTCCCGAAAGAAAGACGGAAGCGGCGGAAGAAGAGCGGATTGCGCGGTAGGCGTTCCGTTCGTCGCCGTTCAGATAGGTTTCGATTTCGCCCGACTGAATGCAGGAAACTAACGAAAGGATATCGTATTCTTCCGGAACCGTCTCACCGAGATTCTGATAGAATTCGTCGAAAGTTCCGTTCGGATTGAGGGCGAACAGGACCGTGCCGAGCAATTCCTGCGCTTCCGGAGAGTCCGGCGTGTACGTTTCGTCGATGTTCGAGGCGTATTCCAGCATGTAGGTCTGGATTTGGGATCAGGAAAGCACGTAAGCCGCCTGAATCGCACCTCCGTTTTGCGCAGGATGCTGTCCTTTCCAGAGGTTCAGCGCGGCCTGATACGCTTCGTCGGAAGAGAAGGATTCGCGTTCCGGCTGGCTGCTTGCCCAGTTTTGGTAGTATCCGGCATAAAGGGAAGAGACTTCGCTATCCGGTTCCGGCATCGCGTTCGCCCACAGCGCATAAGCAGTCTGAAATTCTTCTTCGGAAGGGTAGTTTTCCGCGTTCGGGCATTGTTCTTCCCATGCGGAAATCTTCGCGGAGTAAACGAACGCTTCCGTCGCGTTTTCGGCAAACCGGGCATCGAATTCCTCCAATCCGTCGAGATCGGTCAAATAGTAATTCAAAGCGCGTTTTTTGAGGGACGAATCGATCTCTTGCGTGATGATCGTATCCTGAACGGCGTTTTTCGTCTCGCCGATCTTGCCGTTTCCGCTGATGAGCATCACGCAGGCGAGCATCAGGCAGACGGCGAACGTGATGATGGTCCACATCGTTCCGTTCGCTTTGCAGGATTGTTTGAAAAGGGCTTTACTGAACATTTCCGATTTCCTCCTTTTTTTCTTTTAAAATCGTTTTGAAGTGTTTCTCCAACGTATACGGAAGTTCCGAAATGAATTTCACGTCATACGCTTTCAGAGTCCGCAGCAATCTTCCGGCTTCTTCATTGGGAATCCGGGCGGTTACCTGAAAGTACTGTTCCTGCGTGCGGACGATTTGGTAGTTTTCTTTGCGGAAGGCCTCAAAGTCGGAACGATTCTTGAATTCGATTTTGAAATCGCGTTCGGGACGGTTCCGGATCGCTTTCATGTCGGCGATGTCGATGATCCTCCCGTTGTCGATCAAGGCGACGCGGTCGCAGGTGGTTTCCAGTTCCTCGAACAGGTGACTGCTCATAAAAATGGTCTTTCCTTTCCGATGCTCGTTCCGGATGATGTCGAGAAAGGTTACCCGCATCAGCGGATCGAGTCCGGTGGTCGGTTCATCGAGAAGAAGAATCGGGGAATCGTTCATCAGCGCGGCGACCAGCGCGGTTTTCTGCTTCATTCCCTTGCTCATTCTTTTTAGATTGGCGCGCGGATCGAGTTGCAGTTTTTCGATCAGTTCGTTCGCGTAACGCATATCGGTCAGTTTCAGGAATTCCGCCTGGCATTTCAGAAAGTCGATGCCGGTTTTCAGATCGGGAAAGGCGATTTCCCCGGGAACGTAACCGATGTTTCGGACGATTTCGGAAGCGTGTTCCCACGAAGTCAGCCCGTTGACCCGAACCTGCCCGGCGGTCGGTTTCAAAAAGCCGAGAATGCTTCGGATCGTCGTCGTTTTGCCGCTGCCGTTGGTTCCGACGAACCCGATCATTTCGCCCTGAGCGATCGTAAGATCGATTCCGAATATGCCCTGACCGTTTCCGTAATCCTTGGTCAGGTTTTCGATTTCGATGACGTTCATTTCAATGCACCTCCGAAGTCTTTGTCCTCGCGATAGAATTTCATGAAATAATCTTCCAGCGTTTCCAGCCGGTTGCTGAATTGTCCGATGTCGTAATCGGAAAGCAGTGCAATCACGCGATTGAGGTCCTTATCTTCCAGCGACAGGTCGAGCCGGGTGCTGTTCCGGTTCAGGATTTCGACGGAAGCGACGGAGCGGACGTTTTCGAGAAACCCATTCAAATCCTTTTCGCTTCGGAAACGGATCGTATAGTATTTTTTGCTGGCGTGTTTCAGATCGTCGGCGATGAATTCGGAGACGATCCGGCCGTCCTTGATGATCGCGATGCGGTCGCATGTCGAATCGATTTCGGAAAAGATGTGACTGGACAGCAGAATGGTTTTTCCGCGCGCCTTTTCTTCATGAATGAAAGCGATGAATTTTTCTTGCATGACCGGATCCAGCCCGCTGGTGGGTTCGTCGAGGATCAGCACTTCCGGATCGCTCATAAAAGCGGTGACGACGGCCAGTTTGCGTTTGACGCCCAGACTCATGCGCTTGGTTTCGCCTTTCAGAACCGCGTCGTCCAGTTCAAAAAGTCGGAGCATTTCGTCCAGACGGTCCTTTTTCGGTCGCTTTTTCAATTCGCGCATCATGTCGATGAATCCCCAGCCGGTCAAGCCGGCCGGCAGAGCGATTTCGCCCGGAATATAGCCGACTTCGGAAAGAATTTCGTGGTAGCGGACGAACGTAGGTTTGCCGAAGATCTTCGTTTCGCCCTGATCGGGCTTGGAAAAACCCATCAAGTGACGAATCGTCGTCGATTTACCGGCGCCGTTCGGTCCGAGAAATCCGAAAACTTCGCCTTTTTCGACGCGGAGGTCGACACGAACACGCCGCGTCCCGAACCGTAATCTTTGGTGAGGTGGTTCACTTCGATCACATTCATACTTTTTTTCCTTTCTTTAAAATATCAACACTGTTGACATTTCTACAATGTTAAAATATAATGGCCTCAGATACGGAATGAAAGTACAGATTCCCGATAAGTGTTGAAATTTCAACATTCGGAACGAAATTATCGCTTCTTTCCGCATCGGGAAAGCAGGGAAGGACCATGAAAGTCAAAAATATGAATCATTCTTCCCGTCGGACGCGGAATCTGATCCGGAAAACGTTCGCGGAGATGCTGAGCGAAAAAAAGGAGATCGACAAGATCACGGTCAGCGAATTAGTCGCGCGCGCGGACATTCATCGGGGAACCTTTTACGCCCATTACGACGACATCTACGCCGTGGCGGAAGATTTTGAGAACGAACTGATCGATCAGTTTTTCAGCACCAATCCGCTGCTCTACGCCGGCGATTACGATTCGTTCATCGACGAGATGTTCGCCTATATCAAAGAGAACGACGCCATTTACAAGATGCTGTGCCGGTCAAACGACATCATGTTTGCTTCCGTCAAACTGACGTCGCTTTGTTCCGCGAAATTTCTCGAAATTCTCAACGGAGATCCCCGCATCGTGGATAAACGGCATCTCGATCTGGAAATCAACGTTTTCGTAGACGGAATATTCTGCGAATACGTCAAATACTGTCGCGGGTTCAGCCGCACGACGATCGACGAACTGTACGCGTACGCGAAATTCTGGGTGCATCGCTTCATCGCCTCGCATCAGGGAAACGAATTTTAGACAGGAAGGAGTCCGAAATGCGGAAAACGCGGTTTTTTTGATAAAGACGAAATAAAGGATTTGGATCGGCGCGTCTTCGGTGATAAGATAAAAGCGGAAGGAGAAGAGTATGGGAACGCTACGAAAATTGAAATTGTCGATGAAGTTGGATAAGAATCTTCGTCACACGCTGGTGAAGGGAACGCGGAACGAAATTCTGATCGACCTTGACGGCGACGATCAGGCGGATCTGGCGCTTTTAGATACGACAGGAGACGGAGATATCGACACGCTTTCGATGGATCTGACCGGCGACGGGGAATTCAATCTCTACTTTGCGGATACCGATCACAATCACATTCCGGATACGATCCTGTTCGATGCGAACGGTGACGGAAATCCGGAAATTCTGGCGGTCGGCGAAGAAGTGGAACGCGGTATGCTGACGGCGGCCGGCGCGGTCGCGGAAGCCGTCCGTTTCGGCGAATATCTGGCGGAATCGCTGGACAAAGCGCTGGACGATCTGGAAAAAGAGATCAAGCGGGCGAGAAAAAAACTGAAATAAGTCATAATTTTTCCGTTTTGCCGTAAAAATAAAGGATGAATCATCGGCAAAGGAGAAAAAGATGGCAATCAGGTATTTTGTCTGCGGGCAATGCGGAAGCGTTGTCGAAAAAATCGTCGATTCGGGAAATCCCCTTATCTGTTGCGGACGGGAAATGAAGGAGCGGATTCCGGGAATGTCGGAAGGCGCCGGGGAAAAGCACGTTCCGGTCTATACGGTCGAGGGAAATCGGGTTCACGTCGAGGTCGGCGAAATCTGGCATCCGATGCAGGAAGATCATTTCATTCGCTTCATCGCATTGGAAGGTACGAAAAAGAATCAGACGGTTCATCTGAATCCGGGCGACGATCCCGTAGCGGATTTCGTTCTCTCGGAAGAGGAAAGCGTGCAAGCCGTCTACGCTTATTGCAATTTGCACAGCATTTGGAAAAAAGAGGAGAAAAAAATGGAAAACAAAAAATATGTCTGCACCGTGTGCGGCTACGAGTACGATCCGGAAGTCGGCGATCCGGACAACGGCATCGCGCCGGGAACGCCGTTTGAAAATCTGCCGGAGGATTGGGTATGCCCTCTGTGCGGATTAGGAAAAGACGCTTTCGAAGAAGTGAAGTGAAAATGGGGATTCCGGAAACGGAATCCTTTTTCGATGTCGGGAAAATCGACGTTGACGGGGCGCGCTCGGAAGCGTATAATGACGACAGGAGAATGCGTTATGGGACTTTACGATATCGTGAGATATGAAGGCAATCAACAAGATTGGCTGATTTACAAATACAAGGAGACGGAATTCAATACCAAATCGAAACTGATCGTTTCGCAAGGGCAGGTGGCGATTCTGGTTCACAACGGGCAGATCGAAAAGATTTTGGAGGCGGGAAGTTATAAACTCGACACCGAACTTCTGCCTTTCGCCAAGGCGTTCGTCAAGGGACTCCATTCGGGGAATCCGTATCCGATGGAAATTTACTTCATCAACAAGCGGCTGAAACTGGACCTTCTGTGGGGGACGGCGGATCCGATCGCGCTGATCGATCCGAAGTATCGGATTCAGATTCATCTCCGCGTGCGCGGTCAGATCGGCATCCGTTTAGACAATTACCAATACTTCTTTCAGACGCTGGTCGGCACGCTGATCGTCGATAATTTCATTTCTTTCGACGTCATCCGGAATTATTTCAGGGGAGTCATCAATCAGAAAATCAAGACGACGCTTTCCAAATTCGTCATCGAACAGCAGATTTCGTATTTCGAGATCAACACCAAACTCGATGAAATTCAGAAGATTTTCAGCGAAGAACTGGTTCAGGAATTCGCGCGTTTCGGTTTCGAGATGGTCAACCTCAGCATCGAATCGATCAACGCTCCGAAAGATGACCTCGATGCGCTGAACGATATCCTGTACAAAAAGGCGGAATACGATCAACTCGGCGACAATGTGTACCGGACGGCCAGAGGCTACGACGTTCTCGAAGAGGGCGCGAAGAACAATGCTTCGGCGGGCGCGTTCATGGGCGTCGGACTCGGCGTCAACATGGCGCAGAACGCGTCGGGAACTTCGATCATTCCTCCGGCGGGTTCGGGCAGAAAATTCTGCGTCAATTGCGGAAAAGAAATCCCGGAAGGCGCATCGTTCTGTCCGGGTTGCGGAACGAAGATCGAAACCGTCTGCCCGAAATGCGGCGGCAAGGTGAGCGACGGACACCGTTTCTGTCCGACTTGCGGCGAAAAGATCAGATAGGAGGAAGCATATGAAAAATCGATTCATCGGATTCGTCGTCGCGCTTTTAGGCATCGTTCTGGCCGTAACGATTCCGTTCGTTATCGCAAACGACGACTTACAGGACGCGTATCTGACTCTCTATATCGTGACGAAGTGTCTCTATCTCGTCGCTTTTGCCGGACTGGCGATTTATTTCTTCATCAAGGGAAGCGCGAACACGACGATGTTCAGCGTTCTGGGAATCACCGCCTTGTTTCAGTTCGTTCCGCTAGGAATCCGCGCTTTGGCGCATTCCCATTGCCATTTGATTTATCCCGTCATCGTTCTGATCGGCGGATTTGCGATCTATCTGGCTCTTGTCGGGGCGCTGATGACGATGAATGCGAAAATGGTCCGATCCGATGCGAAATATGTAGGAAAAGAAATTCCGGTCGAAGAAGAAAAAGCGACGCTGGAACGGGGTGAGAAGAATGGCCGATAACCGTTACGAATGCCCGAACTGCGGAAACCTGATGAAACCGAGCGAGAGTTCGTGCCGGTATTGCGGAAGTGGCAATCCTTCGTATAAGTCGATCCGGGTGGATAACCTTTTCAACGGGTTCACTTCTTCTCAGCCAAAGAGTCAAAACGCGACTTCTTCCGAAAGCAAAAGCGGCGGCGTGAGCAACGTAAACTGGTTGCTGGCGATCATTCTCCTGATCTGTTGCTGGCCGATCGGGCTGATTTACATCGTTCTGAAAATGTCTTCCAAATAAGGCGAATCTGTTTCTGAAAGTTCGTGCGCAAGCGGACTTTTTTCTTTGACCGAAAAATTGTATTCGCGATAAAAAAGAAAAAAGAATGTCAACTCTTCGATTTTTAAAGGAGATTCTCTTTCCTTTGATTGCAGATCTTTTCAGGGACTTTTGAAAAACAGCAAGAAAAGTCTTTCCGATAATGAGTAAAGCACTGTCTCCGTGTCTTCTTCAAAATGACAAGAAAATCCTTTCCTGTTGCTCTTTCATAAGGTTTATCGTCAAATAAGGAAGAGCATAAAACCAAGTAGCAAGACAGACTGAATCCAAAGGAAAAAAGGCTTTCGGTACGATCGGCAAGATTTTTCAGATGCCTTAAATTCGATTCATAAGGTAGAGTATTTTTTTTTGTGAAAAAGAGAAAACGATGGAAACGCTTTCATTTTCTGTTGACTTTGATTTTGCGGGTGTTATAATGAATTTAGATTACGGAAACCGCTTTCCGTAACAAAAATAAGGGAGATTGGCATATGTCTAAAACGAAAAAAGCGCTTGTGCTTTCTGCATTGGTTGCAACAACGATGATTCCGTTATCCTCTTGCGGAGGCGGGAAAAAATTGAGCAAAGATACCTTGAACATCTGCGTGTATGAAGGCGGATACGGAACGGAATGGATCCGGAACATGGCGGAAAAGTACGAAAAGAAAACCGGCGTCAATGTCAGTTTCAAAGCGGATGCAAGCGTTCTCAGCCGGATCGAATCGGCTCTGAATCCGTCCAGCAGTACGGCTTGTTACGACATCTATATGTCGCACGACATTGCATGGCAGACGTATGCTTCCAAAGGGTGGCTGACACCGTTGGACGATCTTTACGAAGAGGAAGTCGAAGGAACGGGAAAGAAATTTTCCGAGCGATTGATCGAGGGCGCGGCGGAAGTCTCCCGTTATACGTATAACAGCGAAGAGCATTATTACAAGGTTTGCTGGACGCAAGGCGTCGGGGGAATCGTCTACAACGTCGATCTGTTTGAAGCCAACGGCTGGGAAGTGCCGACGACGTATGACGAACTCATATCGCTTTGCGAAACGATCGTCGCTTCCAATACCGGCGGCGGACACGGTTCCAGCGCCTCGATCGCGCCGTTTGCCTGGTCGGGAAGCGCGCGTCAATACTACTGGGATTACATCGTTTTCGAATGGTGGGCGGAACTGGCCGGTCTCGACAAGATCGAGACGGTCAAGAAATATCTCGGTCCGACGGGGGAATACGCGGACGGCTACGAGATGTACAATCCGGAAACGTATTACAATGAATTCATTCAGGCTTACGATCTGTGGTACGATCTGATCGCGCTGAACAGCGATTATTCGGTCGATAACGCGTATTCGTCCAATCTTCTGGCGGCGCAGATGGCTTTCGTCAACCAAAATGCGGCGATGATTCCGTACGCGCATTGGGCGAAAAACGAGATTGAAAAGGCCGCAGGAGGCGATCTGGGCTTCGACATCGCGATGATGGAAGTCCCTTCGGTCAGTTCCTCGTCGGTCGGCGTCAATTACAATGTCGGCTTCGGCGATTCGATCATCGTTCCGGCCAAGGCGGAGAACAACGATCTGGCCAAAGATTTTATCCGTTATATGGCGACTGAGGAGGCCTGCGCCGATTTTGTCGAAGACACGAAGGGAAGTTTCCTGGCCTTCGATTACGGAAACGTCAGCCTTTCCGATGAAGCCGAGAATGACACGTTCATCGCCTCGGTCAAGAAAAAAATCAGCGATAATACCAATTTCAATCTGGTTTCCACGAATCCGATCGCAGTGCGGACGACGGATATCATCATGCCATGGATCAAGAACAACTATTACTACGCGGTGGCGTGTCAGGATCCGTCCAAATATACGGCGGAAACGGTGGGCGCGACCATTTACAACACCGCGAAGTCGGGGTGGGCGAGTTGGCTCGGTTCGGCGGGTTTATAGCCGTTTCGGAGTGGAAAGATGGAAAAAATCAGAAAACTGCCGAAAGAACGGCGCAGAATACGCGGTAGCACGATCTTCGTGATTTTGATGCTGGCCTATCCGGTCGCGCACTTTCTTCTGATGTGGATCGGAGTCAACATCAATTCGATCTTTCTGACTTTCAAAAATTACAATTCCAGCGGAAATCTGGATTGGCTGACCTGGGATCATCTTTTCGACAATTACAAGATCCTGTTTCTCTCGTTCAAAGACCCGAACACCCAGCAGATGTTTCTCGTCTCGCTAGGCTATTTCGTGGTCAGTTGCCTGATCACTTTGCCGATCGCTCTGTTCTTCTCGTACTTTATGTTCAAGAAAATCAAAGGAAACGGTTTTTTCAAGATTATCTTTTATCTTCCTTCCATTCTTCCTTTGGTCATTCTGACGTTGGTTTTCTCCCTTTCGTTAGACCCTTCGATCGGCATTGTGTCCTACATTTCGGATTTGCTGAACGTCAAGGCGCCTGCCTTCTTCATCGGCGAAAACGCCAAGTACACCGTTTATTTTTTCTGCATCTGGGCGGGAATCGGATACGATGTCATTCTTCTGAGCGCCGGCATGAGTCGGATTCCCCGCGAAATCCTCGAATCCAGCAAGATCGACGGAACCGGCACGATGCGCGAATTCTTCCGCATTATCGTTCCGTTGACGTGGCCGACCATCACGACTTTGTTCGTTCTGGGAATGATGTCGGTGTTCAACGTGTATCTCCAACCGTTCTTTCTGACGGCGGGACAGTACGGAACGACGACGATCGGCTTGCAGATCTATTGGATTTCGCAGGGAAACACCAATTTGCAGACCGGAGCGACGCTCGGATTATTCTGTTCGTTGATCGGCGCGCCGGTCATACTCGGCGTGAGGGCCTTGATGAACCGGTGTTACGCCGACGTCGATTTTTAAAGGAGGGCAAGCGGTATGTTTTCCAGAATTAAAAAGCGGTTTAAGACGAAAAGGCAAGAAGCCCTCGCCGTCCGAAACGATCCTCTGTACAAGAGGCACGGCGGGGAAAAAGTTCTCTTCGCGGTGATGTTTGTCATCTTCGTCCTTTTCGCGGTCTCGTTCATCTTTCCGTTTCTTTGGGTGCTGATGAATTCCTTTAAGAACAACGGCGAATTCTTTCGCGGGAATTTTCTCGGATTGCCGAAGGACTGGACGTTTTCCAATTACATCGAGGCGTTTCAGTTCCGCGAGCAGTATTCCGGTTTTACGATCTTTCAGATGCTGGGAATGTCGGTGCTGATCGCTGGATTAGGAACGATCGTCACGGTGTTCACCTCCTCTTCGGCGGCGTATGTCGTGGCGAAATACAAATTTCCGGGAAGAAGCCTGATCTTCGCCGTCGTCATGTTTTCCTTGATCGTTCCGATCGTCGGCGCCTTACCTTCTCAGGTGCAGTTGATGGAGTCGCTCGGATTAAAAGATACCGTGATTGGCTGTATCTTCCTCTACTCGGGCGGATTCGGCATGAATTTCCTTCTTCTTTACAGTTTCTTCAAGAATCTTTCGTGGAGTTATGTCGAAGCGGGTTATATCGACGGCGCCAGCGATGTGAAAATCTTCTTCAAGATCATCATTCCGTTGGCGAAGGGACCGATCATCGCGATCACGATCATTCAACTGATCGGCTTGTGGAACGATTACATCACGCCGTCAATCTATCTTCCGGATATGCCGACGATCGCCGTCGGTCTGAATTACATGACGACGCAATTGCTGGAAACCTATTCGCTGTATACGGTGGTGTTCGCGGCAATCGTGATCGCTTTGCTACCAATCATCGTCGTCTTCTGCTGTTTTTCCAAGACGATCATGGAAAACACAACGGTGGGCGGTCTGAAAGGCTAACTTACTTTTGATCCGGACTTCGGTGCCGGATAGAATGGATTTCTTTGCAACATACAGGAGGGTAAAAAAGTGAAAAGAAACAGATTTTTGATGATTTTGGCCGGCACGGTGATCGCCGGAGCCATCGTCGGATGCGGCGGAAAAAAGGACGCTTCGTCGGTAAGCAGTTCGCTTCATCCGTCTTCCGAAACGGAGACAAATTCGTCGTCAACTTCCCAGCAGGCATCGTCATCGGAAACCGCCTCTTCGGAAGTCGTCGATTCGTCCATCTCTTCGGTGACGGATTCTTCGGAAAGCGGGATTCCGGACGGCGCGACGGAAGTTCTCTACCATATCGAAAGCGAAGCGGTGAACGAACCGGGAAAGATGTTCTACTGGAACGATCAGGGCGAAACCGGCCACGTGATTCAGGTCAATTACGCGTATTTGCTGAACGGCACGTATTTCTTTTCCTACGAGGAAACCGCGACGACGACGAGCGCGGACTGGGGGTGTTGCTTCCAGTTGTTCTATAAGAATCCGGATCTGACGGCGAATACGGATTACAATGTCTCGTTCACGCTTCATTCCGACGTTGCGGGGAAGATCCGCGTCAACGGGCAGGAAGTCGAACTGACAGTCGGCGACAATCCGATATCGGTGGATTACCGCGAAGGCGAGGGTGCTTCGCTGGTCGTCATGATGGGAACGTATGCCACTTCGGCGACGAATATCACCGCGGCGAATTTTTCCATCTCCGATCTGAGTTGGGGCGTTTCGCAGGGCGAAGTGCTGGTAACTTCTTCGATCGGCACGGCCGTCGCCCGATTCAGCAATGTCAAATGGACCGATGCCGAAGGGCAGACCGTGGCTTCGATTCTCGGCACGGAGGATACGGAAACGACGTTAGTCATGAACAGCGATCAGGCTACGGCTTTGGCAAATCCGGGTCAACTCTGCTTCTGGTACGATCAGAATTGGTGCGGTTCTTCGGTTACGGCGCAGGGCAGCATCGGCGAAGACGGCTTCACGGCCGACTATTCGACTACTTCCGGCTTCTGCTGGTTCGGCGTGCAGTTCTTCTATAAATGCGCCCAGTTGACCGACGGAAGCGAATATACGCTGTCAATGGATATTCACATCACCGCGGGAGGTTATATCACGATCAACGGCGAAAAAGTCAAGGTGAACGAAGGAGACAATACGGTGAACGTCACGTATACCGAAACTTCCGCGGGCGTTTCGCTGAACATTCAGATGGGGATCAACGTCGGTTAAACAGCATCGGGAATAAGGAAAGATTGCAGACGGTCTGAGGGATAACCGACCGTCTGGGAGAAGGGAACTTCTGTCCGGTTTCGGCGAGGGTGAAGTTCCCTTGATCCGTCTTTTCTTCGGAAATCGGCGCGTCTCTTTTCCGCCCGACGGAGAAGAACCGCGTCAAGTGCGATTAAGAAGGAGAAAGTATGAGAAAATCGAAAAATTACGCTTTAATTCTGGGAATTCTGCTTTCTGCGGGATGCCTTTCTTCCTGCGGAGGTTCTTCCGTCCGCGTTCAGCCGGGCGAAAAAATCTGGACGGATAAGATTTTTTACGACAGTTCGCTGGAAACGCCCGAACAGGTTTCGGTTCGTCTGGAATCGGACTCGAAGGTAGAATCGATCCGGATTTCGATGCACACCTACACGAAGGGATTCGGCTTTAAAAACAACGTGCTGACGCTGTCGTCGGAGATCATGGGCGAACAGTACGTTTCCGACAGCACGGACGATCAGATGATCGTTTCGTTCAAGGACGGGTCGACGAAACGGGTGCCGATCATGATCTGCACCAAGATCATCACGACGGCAGAGGAATTTCAGGCGATCAACGACGATCTGGACGGCGTTTACGCGTTAGGAAACGATATCGACCTGAGTTCAATCGACAATTTCGAACCGTTGGGATACTTCTTCGATTCGGAAACCAATGTCGACAATCATTATTTTCACGGCATTCTGGAAGGAAATGGTTATACCGTCAAAAACGCGAATGTCCTGTGGAGTTCGTCGAAAAAAGGATACAGTTCTTCCGACGGCTTTTACGTCTGGGACTCGGTCGACGTCTACAACGACGGATCGCTTTTTGAATCCGAAGCGCATACCGCCGGGAACAACATCGGATTGTTTCAGATCATCGGAAGCGCGGGCGTGGTGAGAAACGTCAATTTCTCCAATATTCGGGTCAGAGGACGGACCATCGTCGGCGTGATCGCGGGAAACAATTCCGGCACGATCGAAAACTGCAAGGTTCTTTCCGACTGCGCGGTGGAAGGCGGCACGCACTTCTACGACAACGATTGCAACATCGCCGGCGTCGTCGGCATCAACGCCGCTTCGGGAACGATCGTGAATACGGTTTCTTACGTTTCGGATATTTCTTTCCCGGACGTGTTCATCGATTACAGCGACGAATACAAGGGGCAGATCGGAAACGGCTGGGATCACACCGCTTCGCCGGGAAATACCGATCCGTCGTGGAAGTACGCGAACGTCGACCGACCTTTGATGCAGTACGGCGTTGACGGAAGCATCACCGACACCGGAAAGAAAGAATCGGACAGCAACGGCAGTCTTTCCAACGGCATCTACGCCTTTGTCGGCAAAAACTGGGGAACGGTTACTTCCAGTTACGCTAAGGCCTTCAATCTGACGCCGTATGAGGGAAGTTCGCGCGAAGTTCAATTCGGGCAAACCCATTTAGGCGCGGTCAAACCGGGTTCGGGCGAGTCGGATATGGGCGATTTTTCTTCCTGTGCGGTTTATAGCGAAAGCGATCTGAAATCGGCCGCGCTGTATGCATCTTACGATACGACGTGCTGGAACATCGCCGAAGGAAACGAACCGACGCTGAAATGCCCGGTTTACGGCTTTGAAACGGCCGAATAAGCACTTACGATTGAAATGAGGGAAGTATGGTCAGATATTATTATTCCGGACGAGATTTCGTCATCGAAGATTTTCAGCGCGCGAAGCCATTTTCGTCCTTTCTTCCTGCGATAGCCGGAAAAAAGGGAAAACCGATCTGGGCGTTTTACTGTTCCAGAGGGCAGGCACTCGCGGGGTTCGGCGTGAACAGCAAGGAGACGCCGATCACGCCGTTCGATTCGGCGAATTCGGCTTATCAGAACATTGCGTTGAAAGGATTCCGTACGTTCGTCCGCTTTCAGAATCGGATCATCGCTCCGTTTTTCGACGAAGGCAGGGCTTCGCGGAAGATGATCGTTCGCCGCACCTGTCTGGAAATCGAAGAGGAGAACGATTGGTTCGTCCTTCGCGTCACTTATTCCACCGTCCCGGAGGAAAGTTACGCCGGATTGATCCGGAAAGTCGAACTGACTCCGAAAAAAACGGGCGAATACGAAATCGTCGACGGACTTCCGATCATCTTTCCTTACGGACTCAGCAACTACTGCTATAAGGAGTTGGTTTCCCTCATGGCGGGATACTGTCAGGTTTTCGGAAAAGAAAAGCGACTGCCGTTCATCAAGTTCAAAACCTCGACGAAGGATTGCGCGGAGGTCAGCGAGATCGCTTCGGGAAACGGCTATGTGACGGCAGATGCTTTCGGAAATCGTTTTTATCCTATCGTGGATCCGTATACGGTGTTCGGCGAAGATACGTCGTTAATCCGTCCGGAAGGATTTTCCGGAAAAACCTATGAAGAACTGCTCGATCTGGAAGAACAGACGGAAAACAAACTGCCTTCGGCTTTTTCGATGAACCGGATCCGACTGAAATCCGGGGAAACCTATGCCTTTTTCAGCCTGTTCGGATCGTTCGACGATCGGAACGCGTTTGAGGAGAAACTCGCGTCCCTGACCTTGTCCGATGTGGAAAGGATGATCAGTCGGAGCGAAGAAATCGTCGATGAACTGATTCGTCCGATGAATATCCGGACTTCCGATCCCGTTTTCGACGAGTATTTCCGCCAGTCGTATCTCGATAACTGCCTGCGGGGAGGATTTCCGACGCGACTTACGGAAAATCAGTCCTATTATCTCTATTCGCGGAAACACGGCGACATGGAAAGAGATTACAACGCGTTTCAGATTCCCTCGAAGTATTATTCGTCGGGTCCGGGAAATTTCCGCGACGTCAACCAGAACCGCCGGAACGATCTCTATTTCGCGCCTTATCTGAAAGACTACAACATTCATCTTTTTTTCGATCTGATCCAGATCGACGGACAGAATCCGTTGAACGTCCGTCCGCCGGTATTTCGGCGGAAAGCCGATTTCGACGATGCGATTTTCGCTTCGTTCGAGAGTCCGCGGAAAGAAAACCTGATCCGCCTGTCCTACGGCTTTGAACCTTCCGAAATGTTTACGCTTCTGAAAGACGGAAATGAGGAAATTCCGGTCGAAGAACGCTTTGAAAAGGTGCTCAGCATGTGCGTGCAGACGAGCGAAGCCGATTTCGGCGAAGGATACTGGATCGACCACTGGACATACAACGTCGACTTGCTCGAAAACTATCGTTCAGTCTATCCCGATCAGATGGAAGAGATGCTGTTTAAGGACGACTATCGCTATTTTTACAGTCCGGTTTACGTTCTGCCGCGCGATGAAAAGTATTGCCTTCTGCCTGACGGAAAGGTCCGTCAGTACGGCGCGATCGATCTGGACGAACTGAAACGCGAATGCGAAAGAAAGGCCTTCGATATCCGGAAGACTTCCTGGCTGAAAGACGGTAGCGGAAACGAAGTCCGGACTTCGCTGATGGCGAAGATCGTCCATCTGATCGCCGTCAAGTTTTCAACGCTTGACAGCCAGCAAATCGGCATCGAAATGGAATGCGAAAAGCCGGGCTGGAACGACGCGATGAACGGATTGCCGGGACTTTTCGCTTCCGGGGAGAGCGAAAGCATCGAACTGCTTCGGCTGGTTCTTTTCGCAAAGGAGCAGTTGGAACGGTTTTCCGGAAAGAAAATTGTCTTCCTGAAAGAGCAGGAAGCCTTTTTCCGCGCATTGGGCGATCTGAGCGGTCTTTTGGAAACCAATCGTCTGACGCGTTTTACATTTTGGAATCGGGCGACGGCGCTTCGGGAAGAATTCCGCCGGGAGGTTCGGGAGTGCGTTTCCGGCGATACGAAAGCGATCGACGCGGAGGAGATTCTGCCCGTTCTTTCCTCGTTTGAACGCATTCTCACCGACGGCGTGAAGCGCGCGAAGAGCATCGGGAACGGCCTTATCCCTTCGTATTGGATTTATCGCGTCGTAGAGTACGAACAAACCGGAAAGACGACGCATTTAGGTTATCCGAGCGTGCGCGTGAAGGCGTTTTCCCAGGAAATACTGCCGCCGTTTCTGGAAGCCGCCGCGCGGAGTTTCAAACTTCCGAAAGCGATGCTGAGCCGCGATCTTTACGAAAACATCAAAAAAAGCGGGATCTACGATCCGGAACTGAAAATTTACAAGACGTGCGCGCCGATCGATTCCTCGCCGTTTGAAATCGGGCGGATCCACGCTTTTACCAAGGGCTGGCTGGAACGGGAATGCGATTTCCTCCACATGACTTACAAGTATCTGCTCGGACTTCTCAAAGGCGGGTTCACCGATGAATTTTACGAGGAAAGCCGGACGAATCTGGTCTGCTTCATGAAACCGGAGGTTTACGGAAGAAGTACGCTGGAAAACTCGTCTTTCATCGTTCCGGGCAACAATCCCGATTCCAAACTTCACGGACGGGGCTTTTTCGCCCGCCTGACCGGCGCGAACACCGAATTGCTGGAAATGGGCGCGCTGCTCTTTTTCGGCGATCGGCTGTTCCTCGTCGAAGACGGCGAACTGAAACTGAATCTGAAACCGCGTTTGAAAAAGGAAATGTTCGACGAACGGAATGAAGCGGCTTTCCGCCTGTTCGATTCGACCGACATCGTCTATGTCAACGAAGAAAAGATCGACACGTATCCTTCGGCGAAGATTCTCTTTTACGAAGTCGACGGAGTGAGGTGCGACGAAATCAGAGGAACGACCGCCGAGAATATCCGAAAGGGAAAAGTGCGCCGGATCAGGGCGTATATCGGAAAAGGGGCATAAGGAGGGGTTATGGCAGGAATCAGACTCAGACATATCTACAAGGTCTACGAGAACGGCGTAAAGGCCGTCAGCGATTTCAACATCGACATCGAAGACAAGGAGTTCATCGTCTTCGTCGGACCTTCCGGATGCGGCAAATCGACGACGTTACGCATGATCGCCGGATTGGAAAAAATCTCTTCGGGCGACTTGTACATCGGCGATCGGATCGTCAATTCGCTGGAACCGAAATACCGCGACATCGCGATGGTGTTTCAGAATTACGCGCTGTACCCGCATATGAGCGTTTACGAAAACATGGCTTTCTGCCTGAGAAACGCCCACGTCGAAAAGAAAGAGATCGACCGGCGCGTCAAAGAGGCGGCGAAAATCCTCGATCTGGAAGACTATCTCGACCGAAAGCCGAAGGCGATGTCCGGCGGACAACGTCAGCGGGTCGCGCTGGGACGGGCGATCGTGCGGAATC
>UMKG01024668.1_pt1 | contig 19057 bp, 18 predicted proteins | sample 1966261 | NCBI WGS metagenome assembly UMKG01 (sample SAMEA4836169, study PRJEB28245) | human gut metagenome | biome: gut microbiome; material: fecal sample | place: Denmark | collected 2008 | reverse complement strand
CGCTGCCTTAGAGGCAGGGGTATTCTCCCTTTGTTTTGATAAATAGCCATAATCAATTTCGAACCCCCTGTACAGGCATATTGGAATTGTAATAACGAATTGCATTTACAGGAGGAAAACGAAAATGGAAAAAGGAAAAATTAAGGGAAATGATTTGACGAAAGGGAAGAAACTGATTCTTACAGAATTATCAAATCTGGTAATTATGGATGAGTTAGTAGATTTGTTTGATACAGAATGTGCTTTAGAAGAATTACAGGAAAGCATTTTTTCCAAAGGACTTATATGTCCGATTTCTGTTGTCGGTCCAGATAAGAACGGGAAATATATTGCTATCAGCGGTATGCGGAGAATCAACGCATTGAAAGAAATTTCTGAGTCGGATGCAAGCATCCCATGCTACGTTCTCAAGAAAACAATGGAAAAAGGGGATATGATCCAGATTGCCATGGATTCAAATACCACAAAGAGAGATGAAAATATCAATGCCCTGCGACTGAGATATTGCAATCTCCTTTTAGAAAGAGCCGACGCTGGAGAATTTTCCAAGGCAAAGGTCAGCTCAAAATTAGCTGATTTAGCAGGAGTAACTCAGAGGACTGCCAGAGCTGTCAGAAATCTCTGTGAAAAAGGAACCCCTGTAATCACAGAATCCTTTATCAACCATGAAATATCCGTAATGGAAGCAGAGGAAGTAGTCAATACTTTTCCAAATTCAAAAAAGGATCAAGCTGATTGCTTGAGAAAATATCGTCTGGTTGGAAAAAAAGGACGTGATGTGATGCACAGCGTTGTCTCCCAAAAAGCCGAAAGCACGATTGAATACGAAGTGTCTCAAGCTCGAAAACATATCCAAAATATTCTCACCAGTGGAGAAATTCTCCACAAGGCTGAGGTATCCGGTCTGAAAGAGCTTTGCACTGAATGTTTAGATATGCTCCGTATTGTATCTTAATCTTTTCTTTACATCAAAAAACGGAACAATGTTCCGTTTTTTGATTATGCATTTGCTTCACTTTCATGTTTTGGAATTTTAACAATTTCAGCCCGGTCTACAGGCTCTCCTACCTTAAAAGAAAGCACCTGCGTGTAAATACGGATCTCTGGATGTTCTCCGGCAGCTTCCATTTTCTCGATATCCTCTTTCAGAAGCTCTCTGATTTTTTTCTCCCCTTCTTTCGCCTGTTCTTCGGTGATCTCGATATAAGCATATTTTGATTCAGACAGTACACATCCAATCCCTTTGAAACCATAATATCTTGCTCTTTTAAAGGCCGTATCCATTTCTGCCAAGGTAGCCAGTTCATACATGTTTCTCTCAAAAGATCTGGTTTTATCTACATCTTTGATTACATTCACAATCTGATATTTTGAAAATTCGCATTCTGGACGTAACAGATCTGCTCCTTCTCCAGTCTGTCTCCAAAAAGCGATTTTATCTTCCCCAAGGTACAGTTCTCCCTGATATCTTAAATCACCTTTTTTATCTATATATCTTCCTACTTTTAAGCTTATTCCGTTATATGAAGCCATAATTTTTATCCTCTCTTTCTTCTGTCTCTTAGTCCATTACAATATGGTTCTTTTTTGATTTTGTATATGTGAACTACCCCGACTTATGCAAAGCGTTGAAGTCAGAGCTTCCATGCTTCATCGACCCCGGTTATTGTCACACCTATCCGGCATACCTCCTTTATGTTTATTGCTTTTTGTAATATGGGAGATTTTTACCTAAAGGGATCCATTTCCTGGAATACTTATGTTTTAAAGGTGCTAACCTGCTACCTGCTCCGCTGAGGAAGGGAAATGCGCGCCTAAAATTTGTTCAAAGAAAAAAAAACGGAACATTGTTCCGTTTTTTTCGATGAATCACTTCCAATCAACTAACATGACTTCATAATATCGGTCATATGATACGATCGATACTTCGCTTGTCAGTTTCTTTTCCTTCTGAGCAAAATCCAGGTCCATCCGGATGAGTTTCATAAACTCTTCTTTTGCCTGCTCATCTGTCAGAGACTTTGCTTTCCTCATCCAGTTGATCTGCTGCTCCGTCGGTAAAGCATAATACCCACTGTGAGACAACGCAAAAGCAAAATGCTCCATGAACTCATCAGCCGACAGGCTCTTATAAATATGATGTCTGCTCATATTTCTGTTCCTCCTCTTACGCACTTACTTTTGCAAATTGACCAGGTACTTTCCAGCCATATATCGGATGAATAAATGGCACTAAAGATCCTGTATATCGGTTGATCTCCTGTTTTGAGATATTCTTACCAGAAACAATATCCGAATATAAATTCTGGATATTCACTCCCGGACGAATATAGCGATACACGTAAAGATTTGTCCCGTCATGATGCTCCTCCGTTCCGCATATATCGTACCCATCAGAGTAGAACTTGCAATATGAAAGAGTGCCTTCGCACAAAGGTTTCAGAATATCTGCTGCTTTTTGTGTCTTTAATTCCCGATATCCATACTTGGCTCCGTCATATAGCCCTAATGTTCCAAGCACAACAATTTTTCCCGGAAGAAAAATGTTCTTCAAGTTTTCACGTTCACATTCCAGGCAGTTATCGTTATCTTCCCTCACGATATCAAGTAATTCCTCATCTGAGAGAATTCCATAATCATCCGGATATTCCTCTCTTAAGGATTCCATTGCAGCATCTTCGTCAAAGTCTTGGTTCCAGATAAGATGCTTTACATTTGCTTTTTTCATCTCTTTTTCCTCCATTTTCATCATTTTGATACATCAGCAATATGGAATTTCCAAAATTTACGGATTATCCTCCATGTATTTTTCGTGCTTCGTAACGCCATATTAATAACGTACTAAAAATTATAAGGAGGAAAACGAAATGAAAACAGGAAAATCGAAAGAAGAACTGCTATCCACTTTGGATGAGCTTGATTCCCTGACCAATATGGACTCTGTTTTACGTCCAAAGCAGAAAATCTATATTGAAGCAGAAAGATCTGGCGGTAATATCTGTAACTGGTCTTTAAGAGAAGACATGGCTGCTTATAAAGACAGTTATCCATTCAAAAAAGGTCTGAAGAAAAAAGAGCTTTTAAAAGCACTTGATTCTCTGAATACAGAAAAAGAATTTGATACTATCTCATGCCGGGTGTTGTGTTATGGGGAAACAGATACAGCTCTTACATGGAATGGAAAGATCAAATCCACATGGATCTGTATCGATCCCTATTTTCCATTTGAAATGAAGGATGGAAAACCAGATTTTGAGACCGTCTTTTTTGAAATGGACGAATCCGATTATAAATTGGCAATGGAAACACGTATTGCTATTTATATCCCTGAAACCAAGGTATTATATCCTTTAAAAGCTGTTTCTTACGAAAGTTTTGGAAAATTAATGGATTGTTCTGCATCTTTCAAGCCGTCTGAGAAAGAATCACCTTTAGCAGAAGCACTCCTGATTGCTAATAAGATCAGCGATAGTAAACAGCTTAAGGTGATTTACCGGAACACCAATAGATGGATCCGTCCGGTTATCGGAGCAGCCGGTGGACGCTTCCATATTTTTTCCCAGAGATGGTTTCTGGAAACAGTAGAACACTATGTTTCAACATTGACTGATAATTCCTTTGAGTTGAAAGATTGGTCAGTGGCCGATCAGCGCACTGTAGTCCAGTACAGTTTTACGATTGATGATACAGATTTCGTGATTCGTGCTGTTACCAGTGATATTCCGGGGCAGGCCATTTCGGTAAGCCTTATGGCACAGGAAGGAAAGGCTGATTTGTTATTGAAGAGAAATTCATCATATCACTATGAAAATTTCGGACAGACAGACGTAAAGAATCTTTTTGAAGGGTTTGCTGCCGCTATGAAAAGATATGCGTGCTGCTACAAGGAATTGGCCGAAGTGGATATACGGTTTGAGTCCAATATGCTGAATAATGTTTTCCGCATTCTTGGAAAGAAAAAATCGAAAAATATCCATATTGAGGAAGGAATGTACAATGCTCTGGCTTTGTACTCACTTGTGACGGAAGAAACCTATTGTACGCTTCCGCCTAAGCAGGCAAAAGAACTGGCTAATGAATATGCCAAATTATTTTTTGCCATTTACCGAAAAGCATACCCTTCTGATATCCAGATGATGGGATCCTCTTCAGAGGCACCATCCACGGATTTTGGTGTAAAAAAAGAATCTGTATGGAAATCGGTAGATTCTGAAATTTCCGGGGAATTGACAATCAATAGTGATTCTGACCAGTTCCGGATCACATTTTAATCATTCCTGTAATAAAAAAAACAGCGTTTTACAACGCTGTTTTTTTACTGAAAATCAATCGGAAGAAATCAGTTATCCGATGTTTCAGAAGCTACTTCTTCCTCTGGGTCTTCTACTGGAGCTAATGTAGACTTATACAGTCTTGTCCCAAAACTGAAGACTTTTTCCGTTAAGGTTCCAGGTTCAGTCTGAGACAAAGCTGTATTCATGGCCTCAAGCTTGCTGTCCATGTCATCCAGAAAATGAAGCATAACTGCCTCAGGAGTCATCGGCGTTTTAATAGCTCCCCACTCTGCTTTCCCATGATGGGATAACAGCATGTGCTTTAAAAGTTTAAATTCCTCTGAATTAATAATCGGAACATATCCTTCCTGACCTTTTCCTTTTTGATCAAGATTTACGGCAGTCATGACCAGAAGTTCAAGGCCAATGGCGATATGACCTTCCAACTCTCCACTGATAGTGTATTCGGATACACCTGCGGCGTTGGTTGACAGCTCAATAATCTTGCCAATATCATGAGCAGCGGCACCAGCAATGACCAGGTCTCTGTTCACTTCCGGATATACCAAAACAAGTGTATCTGCTGCTCTCATAATTCTAATGGTATGATATAACAATCCATGCAAATAATTATGATGCATCATTTTTGCAGCACCCCAAGTCATGATACGTTTTTTGTATGCCGCATACATACTTTTCACAACTCTGGTTGCCGGATCATTCGCAGACAACTTTTCCATGATTTCCTGATACATCTCGTCTGGATCTTCTGGGGCTTTCGCTACATAATCGGAGATATCTGCATCTTCTGCTGCAGCTTCTTTAATATGCTGTGACTCTAAGGTGTAGCTATCTGATCCGTTATATGACCCTTTAGTGATCATAACATCAACCAGTTTTCCATCCAGATTCTTAAATGGATCTATTGATGTCGAAAACGCATTTGCAGTGATTACGGTCTGTTCTGTATCAGACAGTGTAAATCGACAATAAGGTCCATTTTTAGCAGCTCTTTCTTCGATTCCTCTTACGAGCAGAACCATGTGTGCCCGCTTATTCTGTTCCATCTCTTTGATCTTCATTTCTTTTTCCTCCTATTTTCTTTTTTTGAGATTTGTTACGATTACAATATGCTATTTCTTTGATATATCGATTTTTGTCAAAAAAAAGACTTCCCGAAGGAAGTCCTCTTTTAATTATTCATGATAGCTTTTCTGATTTCAGCTTCTTTCATTTCCTGAATCTCTTTATCCGTCAGGTAGTTAGCCAGATATTCAAGGGAATATGGTACAAAACTGGATCTTGTATCTCTGTATTTATACAATGCTCCGCATTCTTCACACGTTACAGCAGGAGAGATTTCTTCATTTCTCATTACTCCATCTACAAGTATCTCTGATCCTACATGCAGATAAGTACTATCCCATTCCGCTTGCTGTCCATAAGTATATACCCATGGATAATCTGCTGTGATATCCGCCTGTGTCGGAATATAATATTTTCGGTTAATACCAAGCTGATACCTACAGCATGGATTCTTTTCTGTCCCAATCATTTTCGGTTCTGAGCAAACAGTTCCTATTAATAATACTTGATTCGAAACCTCTCTGTACTGCTCCTGCAGCCAGAAACAAATATTTTCCGGATCGTATTGTCCAAGATTTACTGGAGATTTCATTGATTGTACTTTATGCATCGAAATAGGATATACAAATGTCGATAATTTGTTATATCTCAAATTAACATGCCCGCAAAAAGGACATCTTGTTCTTTTTGTAGATGGAAGTATATTAACAACCCCTTTTATATCTACAACATCATATTGTACTAACCCCTTGAAAGCCTGCATCATTTCTGTTCCATCATAAAATATCAGCAAATCTTCAAAGTTACGTTCATTATATCCGTCTATTTCTCTCCTGCATGTTCGCAATTTCACTAACACTTTTTCTTCTCCGAGCTTTCCCTCATTTTGGACTGTAGGATCTTTTAGGAGATAGCCAACAAGACGGACCTGATTATGTATAGCCATGCTATTTCTCCTTTCTGGCAACAGGATTCTTTCTCCTGTTCCTTCATATAATATGATATTTCCAATCTGTATAAGGGAAAAGAGCGGTTTCCCGCTCTTTTTAAATCTCAAAATTTTCTTCATCTTCTCCGGAAAAGTCTGGATTATCCATATACTCAGGATCGTTTTCAACAGAAGCTATTCCTTGCTGCTGAGTCCATTCTACTACATCCATATATTCTGAAATATCCATACTCTCCTCTTCTTCTATGCCCTGATCATACATGCCTGCTGCCTGTAATATGCTGCTGGCATCCCGATCATCTGTACTGTGCGGAGAATCTTCCGGAGCTTCTGATTGAAGAGCTGTATCATATTCTGGAACAGTACCTTCTGGATCAACCATTTTTTCTTCATGATCCGCTGATTTATGCTCCATTTCAGGTCTGACGCCGACTCCATCATAGAAATCATCGATATTTTCCAGTTTTTCTATTGGTTCCTGTAACGTACGTCCTTTAGATATCGAGCTGAATGCAACCCGGAATGTCTTTTCACAGGATTCATAAATATATTTTGCAGAATCTTTATTTGTATCATCCAAAGATGTATAGCGGGAAACCGTTCTTTCCACATCTGCATCTTTACCCGGCAGTTTTTCTACCATTGTCACATCATACGCATCTCGTTCGATATAGACATTCGCTTTATCTCTGTCTGTATATTTCAATACAGCCGGGTTCCATACCTGATCGTCCTTAATGGAAGGTTTCAAGTCCGGATTAGTCATATATCCAATCGTATAAGCCATCGCACATGCTTTGTTTTTATCCCATCCGGAATTCATCAGATATCTCGCTATGGACTCCGTATCTTTTTCCGTTCCCACAACAAATTTCTTAGATTCTCCTTCTCCGAGCATCACCTCTGTTGTAGGCTGTCCTTTTATGGACACATCCGGTTCAAGACGGCAGAAACTTATTTCTCCGTATTCCTTTGTCACGATAGACCTTCCATCATATAAGGCTTTCTCCTGGATTTTTGTCTTTTCTATCATAGTTGCCGAAATAATGCTATTCATTTTTTGAGGATCCAGAGCATCTGCTATTTTACAGGTTCCGATATCCTTTCCGTTATATGATATCAGGCAGTCACACTCTCCAACTTTATTTGCTGTAGGTTCTATATACATTTTAAGATTGGAAGATCCATGCTGATCCATGTAATAAATATCTGACGGGGCAATTCCAATGTCGGTGAATCTTCCACATGATAAATCCTTAACTCCCTGTATTCTGGATAACCCAACGATAAAAGCGGATGTCATAGCGCAGTCACTCTTCAATCCAGGTATTGGATGTTTAACATCTTCTTGATTTTTCACCAATGCCGAAGCCTGATATAAGCCTGCTGCTGTTTCATGAGTAAGCGTCTCTTCGCCATTCTTCAGCTTTTCCATAAAATCAGGGATTTTTCCAGACCCATCTTCGGATATAAAGAAAAGGTCTTCTCCTTTGATTTCTGCCTTTACGTTTCCAATACTTTCCTGTCCTTTTAAGATATCGTTAATTAAACATTCAACTTTGTCGTAATAATCAATATCACCTTTAAATTCTCCAAATTTGAATTCGATATATTCTCTCTTTGGATCTTTTTTTTCTTTCAGAATATCTTTTGAAACATCTTTGTCTTTTTTTTCTTCAGCATTCTTACTTTCCTCTTTTTCTGAACCCTGTTTTTCTTTACTCTTATCTTTTGATCTGTCCGATGTTTCTCTCTTCTGATCTCTTTCTCTGGATTGCTCCTTTTCAGCCTTTTCCTTCGCCTCAGTATAAGCTTTACCATCTTTTCGGATCTGATCTGCTGTCATTTTATTTTCCAGATGCCGGTCCCAGTTAAACAAATTATCTCGTCCAAAAATCAGGTTCATAAATACCTTTCGGATAGCCCGAACGATACTTAATATAATCCCACCAATAAACCCGGCTTTTGAATTTTTTAATACACTTTCCCCATAAGCCATCTGGTTTGGATATTCTACAGTAATGTACTTATCCTTTTTATCTTTTACAGAACCTTCTTTCCCGCTATCCTGTACAGCATCCTGCTCTGATACCTCATCTCCCTGTTTCGGCGTATCCTGAGGAGCTTCTTTTTTCTCGGATGTATCAGATTCCTGTTCCTGCTCTTTCTTTTCGGAGCCTCCGGCATCCGATCCATCTCCATCATTTGAAGATTGTTCTTCTGATGACTGCTCTGGATTGATATTTTTATCTTCTCTGATAAACTCCATCAGCTCCTGCCGTTCCTCTTCTGGGATCGGACCATATTCTTTTTCTTTTAACTTGAACCACGCCTCCCAGTTTTTTTCATCCTTAAAATATTCACCTCTTGGAACTTGATACAAATGATTTTCAGAACCTACATATACAAAATCTTTATCTTTATATCTGCCAACTTCTGAAAGCATATCTTTCTTTAAAGCGTCCATTCTGGCTTCTGTTCCCATATCTGCCCCTGCCGGTTCTTCTACCACAACCGTTCCCATTAATTCAGATAATTGCTGATCATCCATAAGAACTTTATTCGAGCCGATGCTATTATCATCCGGTGCAATGACCTGAAGCCGGACTAACTGATCCCTAAGGTCTTCTGCCCTTGACTCGTCTATGCTTAGGCTTCTTTCTAAATCACCTACGGTAAGCTGCTTGTTTTTATTACTTACAGCTATTTTGGCAGCATCTTCAAATAAAGGACTTACCCTTGGTCCATTTCCGAGGTACATCTCTTTTATGGATTCTTCTTTCTTCGGTTCTGGTTCTTTTTCTGGTTCAACTGATTCCATGAGATTTTCCAGGCCCTTCTCATTCATTAAGACAACCCTGTCTTGTCCGTTCTGTCCTATAACCTTATATTTCTCTAATTGATCCATAAGCAATACTGCTTCCTGTACACTTACATTTAACTCTCTTTTTATCAGAGATATAGAACCGGAATTTTTTTCAATCAATACTTTTGCTGCTGCTTCAAAATTTCTATTTACTTGCGGTTTAACCATGACTTATATCTCCTCCTTAATCTATTTGATCAGATAATGAATCGTCCCTGTTACAGCTACAAAAACAAGGAATAACAAAACACAGATCATGATCTTTTCCAGTGCCCGGAACCATCCTTTATCTCCAAAACGTCCTTTTAGTACCCAAATCCCCATCTTTGAGCCTTTCTGCCTGTTACACCGAGAGCAGCAAGGAGCAAGGTTTACCAGGTCATTGACACTTTCTGCATGCATCCGTTTTAAGATATTTCTTGCTCTCGGGTTTTTCTTTGCCTGTAATACTGGCACTATATGGTCTATCTGCATATACTTTCTGGAAATCCGTTTATGACAATAACGGCATTCGTACGGGCCTTTGGTATTTTCAAAGAATACTTTCCGGTAATCCGCAGACCGATCCCAACGTTTGCTGTAGATACGGTATTTATAGAACCATTTTTTGCATTTTTTCTCTATCTGTTTTATTTCATCTGCAGTTCCTTCAAGATGTTGATAATACGATGTATTTCCCTGATCATCCTTGCTCTGTCTCTGGCTGCACTGGTATGGTTCCATCCACTGCTTTTTTTCTTCTACAAATACGTCTATACAAGATATCTCTTCTTTTTTTTCTTTATCCACTATTGACTCTGTCCTTCCCGGAGCAGCCAAGTAATTTCCTGATGCTGTTCCAATTTTTATATCTACAATATGTTCTATTTCTACCCTGAAAATATATCTATCCTTACAGACAAAATCCAATAATCCATCTTTTACGGATATGCAAATCCAATAAATTAAAACCTCTTCAAGAGACCATATTGCAGATGTATCTATGAAAGAAAAGGAGGAAAACAAATATGAAAAAAAGAAAGGTTTCTTTCTTCATGGCACCCTATATCAAGGAAGCCATGGAGAAAAACGGATTTTCTTACTCTATGTGCGATCATAATGACTACATAGAGTTATGTTCGGAGATTCCGAACAGAAAATTCGCTGTAGTAAGGGAGGATGCGGAATGCATCCTTGAAGAAGAGCGGAATCATACTTCTATTCCGGTACTAAGCTACCGAACTCTACAGCATCCTGAAAAGAGAAAAAAATCTTTCTTTCAGAGTAATAGAAAGGCGCACGCTTTCTATGTTCTGGAAAAAGACGAAAAGAAATTCCAAGAGTCCCTGGGATTTCAATACAACCCGCTGACACCGGAGGAATTAGCTCTTCCGATAGCATTATAAAGAAGAAAGGAGGAAGGGTGCGTTTATGGCAACTTCCGAAAAGGCTTTAATGAAAGTGGGTACATATATTGAGTCCCACTACGGTGACTGGATCAACGATCCTGGTTGCCATTTAACAGAAAGACATGTAAATCTCTCTGATACGGATTTAGAAGAGAGATTGAAATATAAAAACATGGTTTCTACGTTTTTAGGAGAGCCAGAAACTATCCAGGAATTTGTAAAGGATAGTCTCTTTAGCTCCATAGAGGACATAGTTGATTGGCTTTTCCGATCAAAAGGAAAAAACTGTTTGTATGTAAGCGGCGAACTCCCTTCTTACATTTCTGGAAAAGCTATGGATCGAAGTGGAATGTCTTATACCTGCTTCGGGTACTGTATCTGTCTACAAAAAGAAGTATTTGAAAAAGAAGGCAAAAAGCGCCTTCGATTTAGACTGAAATCCGCCTGGCCTGAATTTCAGGTTAGAAGTAAACCTACTTCTGTCCGAGACTAAGAATCATTCTTTCAAAAAAAAAAGAGACCGGATATCATTTCTGATATCTGATCTCTTTTTTGATATTTCTAAAACAGTTCAAATTCTTCTATTTCACTGTTTGGTTCCAGTGAAACCAAAACTCCGGGTTCTTCCGGATGTTCAAGCAGGTACTGTTCGTATTCTTCTTTTGGCATCATACCGGACATCATATTGGATGCAAAAAATGTTGTCACGATATTATCTTTCAGGGAATCAAATTCTCCATTCAGGTATTTTTCAACAGCTTTATCTTGTCGGACAGCGCATCCTGCAAGAAATGCTTCTTGTCTCGTATGATATGGGTATTTTTTTCTGCTTCCTGTTTTAATAATAATCTGATCATCTTTTATGGAGTAGTCATAGCTTTTCTTTGTACGATTTCCCCCAGGTTCTGTCATGATACTGGCATAAGAAGCTTTTGCTTCCATACACGCTTTTAAGGCTTCCAGATCAGTACAGGATTCAAATCTCGGAGTTGTGATCCCTGTATCGTTGGACTTATATTCGATTTTAAACACAATATTCCTCTTCTGACCCTTATTTGGATTTCTGGTGATTCTTGCTTCGTACATATACAAAACCTCCTTTATATTTTCCCATATGCCATGAGAACGATTCTATACTTCGTATCCTTCTTTTTTTGCACATTCCAGACAGAAAAACTCGTCCTGACATTCATCATAGTATCCATCTTCATAACTACCAGCAACACACCGATCCGATTCTGATCGTCTTTCTGCTCTGTAAGCAAAAATTTTCCGCATTTGATACAACAGATATCCTGCTTCTGCATAATTCTTTTCTCTATTAATACACATTCCTGTTATTTTTTCTTCTATCTTACCATATTTTTAAGTCCCTGTCTTTTTGCAGAAATACTTTTTCATGCAAAAACGGAACAATGTTCCGTTTTTTACTTAATGGACTATTACCGGGATCCCGGAAGATATGTTTTCGAATATTGTTTTGGCAGCCTCATACGGCAGATTAATGCATCCATGAGATCCGTTTGAATAATAGATATCCCCTCCGAATTTATTCCTCCATGTAGCATCATGCAGCCCGACCCCTGTACGGGTATCGATCGGCATCCAGTAATGTACAAAAGCATTATATGTTTTCATCTCATATTCAGTCCGTTTAAATTCCACGAAATAAACACCAGTTGGAGTGGCATGGCCGCCTGTGACACTTCCTGTCACCGTATCTGTTTCGAAAAATACCTGCCCGTCTTTCACCAGCCATACATGCTGTTTTTCAATGCTCACATCTATATATGTATTTCCTATACCACCGTTATTAGATGATTTTTCTGTTCTCTTGTAACAAGGAGTCCTTGTTTCCGTTATTCCACCTGTTATCTCTTCCTTTATCTTTTCTAGCTCATCTGCTGTACTTACCAGATATCCATAATTGCCTCCTCCTATAACTACTGGAGTGTCAGAAGATGGGAGCGTCAAGGTACGTTCCTGCTCTATTGTATCAAACAATGGATCTAATGTTTTTTCGACATATTTCTTGATCGCTGTATCATTCATTTCTATCTTATTATCTTTTACGGATAGAAATGACAGAATTTCTGTTTTTCCCACCGTAGTCTCTATTCCTCGATCCGATATTGTGATATTTGTGGCCTGATATTTATCGCCAAGCGCTTTCTGTTCTTTTAAACCAGAATCTTCTGATGTTATTCCTGGATTCTCATAGCATTCCTCAATATCTATCTCTGATTTTTCTGCCAGAAATGCTTCTTTTATCATACTTTTTGCCTTTTCAATATCAAGGGTTGTCCCCAGTACCTCTGGGACAATTTCAAATCCACTATCCGTCTGCGTCAGATAAGCATCTACCGGAACTATCATAGCCTCTGTACTAAATCCTGCAAGATTCAAATTTTCTATAGCTTCATCATCTACGTTTTTATTTATATATATCTCTCTTTTTTTATTACGGAGTAGTAACTCCAAAAACCACCCCTTATTATCCTGCTGCCCCAAAAAATCTGACACTGACTGTTCTATCTCTTCATATTGTAATCCGACATCTTCGGCAGAGACTTTTTCCTCTCTGTCTCTTTCTTTTACCAAGACAGCGTGTTTCGGTAGTTCAGCATTTACTTTATTTACAGCGCCTTCAACTGACAGGCCACTAACTGATATCCCGGCAACTTTTGTTCCCGGGAGAAATACTTTTTCGTAATGTTTCATTCCTGCTATATAAATTCCCACAGTACAGATACATACCGCAGGAATAATGATTTTTCTTCTGTTTACCATCTTTTTTTTATCCCCTATGCCTTTTACTTTTTGTACTCTGATTATAAGAACCGTTTCCTTACTTAATATGGTATTTGACACGGAAAAAGGAACTACCTTGCAGCAGTTCTGTTATATATCGCATGTACCTTCTGAAATGTCCAAACTCAATATATCCTGCACAGGGATTATGTCGCCAGTCTCAAAAAACAGTTCTTTCCGGTAGATGTTGATTTTTTCGATAGGGCCGAAAATTCGGTCTACACTCCTGTTCACTTCTGCTATTTTTTCCTCATATCCAGATACTGCGGCAAAAGCATCTGTGGATGCACTTTCGATACATGATGCGGCAAATGTATTATATCGCCATATGGACCAGGCTTTTTCTTTTCCTCCATTAAACATTCTCTCTTTCACTATTTTTTGCGGCAGGAAATATTATACCAAAAAATCCCCCTTGTATGCAAAAAAATCAGGACAATAAAAAAGCTGTCCTGATTTCTTATAAATATTAATTTCCAACAGAAACGGAAGAATCCGAACCGTTTTGATTTTGCCCTCCAGATTCATTACCGGAGCTGCTGCTGTTTCCATTTACCGAACCATTTATTCCAACATCCCCGTCAATAGAGCTACTGCTTTCTTTCGGAAGACTCTTGACTCTGTTAATTGCTTTTTGGAGGGAGCTGTTTAAGGAATCGTATTTATCATATCCATTGCACTGACCTAATGCAGACTGGGCTTCTTTTATCAGTTGCTCAACGTAAGAAGAATACAGACTTCTTGCATTTAACTGATCGATATACCAGTTTACAAGATCAACGTTACTATCGATTTCTTCCTGTTTGGCTTTTTCCAATGATTTCTGGGCTGCCAGAGAATTTTCAGAGTCCTTTTGTTTCTGGTTATTCGATGTAATGACTTTTGCCGCATTGTTCCACGATTCCTTAACTTCAGAAGATAACAGTTCATATTTGTAGGCAGCTCTCTTTAACAACTGTTCCTTATCATCCTCGCTGTTTACTGCATCTATGACAGTCAGTGCTTCGTTGTATTTTTCATCCAAAGACACTGCATCTTCCTCAGAATTGATCTGGAATGCCTCAAATTCGGATACTGCATCTTCTGCCTTCTGTACTAATGCTGCATCCTGTCTTTTCTTCTCATTATCCTTCTCCTTTTGGAGTAATACTCCAGAGATATAATCCCATCCGGAAGGTCTTGAACGGTATACATTATCTTTATAGCTTACAGCAATGGATTGTCCGGATGAAAGGTCTTTTAATTTTACCGTTTCCGGCGCCGTAAAATCCTTTTTCTCAAGCCCCTGATGGATCTTATTCATGAAATCACTCCAGATTTCGGCAGGATAGGTGCCGCCGTATACTCCATCCATAGACTCCGGCATATCATATCCCATCCATACTGCGGTCGTATAATAAGAAGAAAATCCACAAAACCAGGCATCCTTATTATCATTGGTTGTTCCGGTTTTTCCTGCATATACCTGAGTGTCTGTGTCCCAGTCATGAGCAGTTCCATAATCTTCTTTGAAAGTACCCTGCATCATATCCGTCATCATAAATGCTGCGTCCTCAGTAAATACTTCCTTATCTTTTACACTGTTGCATTCGTATACTACACCTTCGTCATAACTGGATAAGGAACGAATGCAGGTATTCTCTGAGTATTTTCCACCATTTGCAATCATGGCATATCCTTTTGTCATATCTTCAACCGTAACTCCCTGCGTAAATCCTCCTACCGATAAGGACATTGCTGTTGAATCTGCATACACAAGGGATGAAAATTCCATATCCTCCAGATATGACATACATTTACTCTTTCCTGTAGCCTGATACAACTGTACTGCAATCGTATTAATAGATCTTGCCAAAGCCTCCCTTACCGTAACCTGTCCGATATATTTATTATTGGAGTTCTTTGGTGTATACCCATCGATTGTGATTTTTTCGTCTGTGTATTCAGTGGAAGGTGTGATTACGCCTTCGTTTAAAGCCGGACCGTAATCAAGCAGCGGCTTTATGGAACTTCCCGGCTGTCTTTTTGCCTGATAGCCCCTGTTAAAAGAACCTTGTTCTTCCCTTCCGCCGACAACGGCCACTACCATATGGGACTGGTTATCAATGCACATTGCAGCCCCCTGCAATTTATAAATACCATCCTCTGTTTTATCCGAAAATTCTGCCAGTTTACTGTCAACAGAGGCCTGAAGCTCTGACTGGATACTGGTATCAAAAGAGGTATGTATTTCATAGCCTCCTGTTCTAGCTTTTTCAACCGCATTTTGATATGCTTCATTATACTTTGTCTGATAGTCATCGCTTGATTTGCTGTCAGCGAAGACATATTCAAACTCAAAACCGTCCAGCTTCATGATCTCCAAAGCTGCACAATGCAGAGCATAGGATATCATATAGTTTTCATTTGATACATTTTCACTTTTTTTCACGATCTCCGGACGTTCCTGTCTTGCCTGATCGCATACTTCTTGTGTGATATAACCGCATTCAAGCATCGCATCCAATACCTGATTTTTCTTTTCCATTGACAGCTCATAATCTGCTACCGGATTGTAATTGTTTGGGGAATTACTGGTTGCAACCAGTATTGCTGCCTCTGCCAGTGAGAGCTTTGACGCCGATTTTCCAAAATAATACTGGCTGGCACCCTCAACTCCATAGCATCCATTGCCATAATAATTACTGTTGCAGTAATATTCCATGATCTGAGGCTTGGTATATTCTTTTTCTAATTCCAGAGCTATAAAAATCTCCAATATCTTTCTGGAATAGCTTTTCTCCTGCGACAGCAGGTTGTTTTTTACGACCTGCTGAGTGATTGTGGAACCACCCTGTGTTATCGCTCCTTTGTTTTTTATCAGCTTGAATGCAGCCCTGGCAGTTGCCCGGAAATCTACTCCATGATGGGAAGCAAAACGTTTATCTTCCTTTGCGATATAGCCTTTCTGGATGTAATCGGAAATATCTGTGATTTTCACATATTCGTACTTTTCATTTCCAATCCGACCTATTACAGTATCATCCTTATCATAGATTACGGTGTTCCCGGCTCTCCGAAATGTGGATTCATCCATATTGCATAGGACATCATACATATTATCCCTTATTTTCTCATACTCTGGATGTATCTTTACATAAGCAGCAATAAACAGAACCACGATTGCTGCCAGTATGGAAAGAAGAATCCATCTAGCTCTTTTCCGCCTTTTTCCCTTTTTTCTTTTTTTCTTTAGACGCTTTAAATCTTTTTTCTTCGTCTCTTTTTTCGAAGTAGGTTCTGCTTCCGACATCTTTTTCGACATGATTCCGGGGATCACATCAATTCTATCTTCAAACATAGGTATCATTCCTCCTCACTTTGTATCAAATCCCTTATTCCGACAGAAGGAACTTGTCCCTGTAATATTCAAATTGTTTTTTTCTGTAGTTCATTTCATTTTCCATTTCATTCATCAGATACTCCATAGAATCTAACAATTCCACAATCTCCTGTTGTATTCTCAACGGAGGTACTGGGATTTTTATCTTTTTAAGTACCTTTTGTGTAAGACTCGGAACTCCGCCGGATGTATTATACTTTTCCAGATGCTCCTTTTGCAGACAATAAAACACATATTTTGGGATCACTTTTTCTGTATTTATGATTGTATAGAATACGGTATCAGAATTCCAAAACGGTTTTTCAACATAATACAGCTTATCCAAAGACCCTTTCCTTGGAATGATCACCGATGGCTTGTCATAGGTATACTCTGATACATGAGCAATGATCCCGCCAGAACCGTAAACCGGGTATTTTCCTTCTGGCAATTCTGCATAGCTTTTTCCATGCCTCATTTTCAGTATATTTCCCAATTCCATATAAGGGATACCGTATGGACAAGCCTCCTTTAATCTTTTAGAGATTTTTACTTCAGGGTCTCTTGCTATGGTCTTATCTACAGTCCCCCTAAGGATCTGCTCCCATTCCACAATATCTTCAATTTTCTTTTTCAATCTGGCTGCATCCAGAACTGCTTCAGTTCCTTCCTGTTTTACATACAAAGGTACGGAAAGGTTGTATTCGTATGATACGATATCTTCCTTCGATACCAGACGGGAGAACCCTTTAATCTCTTTACGTTCCCCATATACTTTTGTGATATGGTTGATATTCCTCTCCGTCAGTTTATTATTTCCAATGACTTTTACACATTCTCCGGACGCATCCATGAACAGGACTTCGTCATCTGTCTTATTCTTTTTCATGACAAGAATACAGGTAGATACAGACGTAGCATAAAACAGGTTATTCGGCATCCATATAACAGCATCTATATAATTGCTATCTACCAGATATTTTCGTATTTTTTCTTCTCCGCCATGCCTATACATAGTCCCCTGAAAACACACTATGGCTGCCGTTCCTCTTTTGGATAAAAAGGAAAGACTATGCATCACAAACGCCAAATCAGCTTTGTTTCTTGGTGCCAGAACCCCCGCCGGAGCAAACCGTTCGTCTTTTACAAGGGAAGGGCTTTCGTCCCCAACCCATTTGATTGAATACGGTGGGTTTGACACGATCAGGTCAAATGGTTCATAATCCCAACATTCCGGGCTGATAAGGGTATCTTCGCAACAGATGTCGAATTTATCAAACTCTATGTTATGTAAGATCATATTTATCCGGCATAAATTATAAGTCGTTGCGTTGATCTCTTGGCCATAGAAGCCGTTCTTTACAGAATCTTTTCCAAGAATCTTAGCAGATTTTAACAATAGGGAGCCGCTGCCGCAGGCTGGATCATATATCTTATTCACTTCCGACTTCCCTACAGTACCGATTTTTGTCAGAAGTTCTGATACTTCCTGAGGCGTAAAGAATTCTCCCCCGGATTTTCCTGCATGTGTAACATACATCGACATAAGATATTCATACGCATCGCCAAAAGCATCTATGGAATGGCCATTGACATCTCCAAGGTTCATGTCTCTTACTCCATGTAGCAGGCTTACAAGCCGTTCTCTTCTTTTCTCTGCTGTAAATCCAAGTTTATTGCTATACACGTCAAAATCATTAAATAGTCCAGAAAAAGCTTTTTCTGCCTTGCCGCCCTTGGCCGATTTCTCAATATGCTTGAAAGCTTGCTCAAGAGTTACATCTAAAAGACCATTATATTCTGCTTTTTCGCAGACATTACAAAACAATTCACTAGGGATAATGAAAAAGCCTTTCTTTTCCACGATCAGCTTTCTGTATTTTTCTGCTTTTTCATCGGATAGACTCCGGTATCCTTCTTCTTTTTTATCGATGCCGGCCAGATTGTCTATATAATTACAGATATTTTCAGAAATAAAGCGATAGAACATGATCCCAAGGACATAATTTTTGAACTCCCATCCGTCAACAGAGCCTCTCAGTTTATCGGCTATCGCCCATATCGCCCGGTGCAGTTCTTCCCGTTCCTGGTCTTTTCTTTCCATGGGGACACCTCCATTTTTTATATTTGATGCTTCCAATATGATATTTTTCTGTCGGGATGGATAATTTTAGGCAACAAAAAAACGGAACAATGTTCCGTTTTTTTGCTTTTCTTCCTTTTCGAACTACCTTGCCCGAAGTTTCTTTGAGTTCAATCCTAAGAAGCATTAGAACCAATTCAAAGAATCCTTCTAATTAAATGGCAATTCCTCATCCAGAT
>UMKG01046918.1_pt1 | contig 19197 bp, 28 predicted proteins | sample 1966261 | NCBI WGS metagenome assembly UMKG01 (sample SAMEA4836169, study PRJEB28245) | human gut metagenome | biome: gut microbiome; material: fecal sample | place: Denmark | collected 2008 | reverse complement strand
CTGTATCTTCATCGTAACTTTCATCTATTTTTGCTAATACATCGTTTAAAATCTGTGCATAATCATTGTCTGACAACTCATACATGGCACGTCTAGCAGCTTTGTTACAAGCATCAATAATCTTCTGCTCATTATAAGGTTCTATAGTACCATCTTTTTTTATTACATTATACAAATTTTATCTCCTTTCTCGATTTCACAAGAAATCAACCTTTCGTCATTTTTAAACAACATAGTATTCAATTACATATTCAATAAGTTCATCAATATCACCAAAAATACGATTACACATTTCTTTCTGCCATGGATGTAACATTGGATAATTCTCTTCCGAGCATAAACCAATAACAGGGATTCTATGCTCGTATGCGATTGCTAATTCTGCCATCGTACCAAGTGATTTCAAATCATTAAAATTAACAATAATTAAATTAGAATTTCTTACTTTATTGAGATCAAATTCCATTACTTCTCTTAGTGTTGAATATCTTGGAGAATTGTCTTCAAAGCTATAATAATCATTTGGATTGCAAACTCTTACTTTCTTACCATGATCTAATGTTATTAGTTCCTGTTTAATATGTACTCTCCAATAGTTACTCTCATCAAAATCTTTTTTGCCGAATTTCTGCATACCACCAGCAAGATAAATGTTTAATGTTTCCATTTTTGTCCTCCATATAATTATTTGTAAACCCTAATTTCAACAATTTTACCCCGAAATTGTTTTCCTGCATAAGATACATCACCATATATATAACGTGCTTTGCGTGGAAGAACAGAAGTATTTACTACAAATTCTGCAACACTTCCATCTTTATGCACTCTATGGTTATTGACTGTATCTCTATCTGCTTTTTGGTCAGCTAAAATGCATTTCAGTACATGCTTTCTGCCATTATGCGATAACACTAAATCTATTTTCGTACCGATTTTTGTTGCATAATAGCTGCCCAATGCTACACAATATCTATCACCAACCATATAAACGCCTGTTTTATAGTCTAGTTTGTACTTTCTATGTAATCTTCCTTGTGCAATTGACTTGTTTCTTGTTATACAAGAACCTGATAGATAACTTTTGAAAGCTCTATTACTTGGAGATTTATAGCGTTTATATTTCATTTTTTTATTTGATAGATACTTACTCACTACATAGTAATATTCTCCATTAAGAAGAATTTTGCTCCATTTGTTTACTTTCTGCACAACTTTAATTGGGTCGTTATAATACTTTACTTTTACAATCTTTGATTTTAATTTTGGTCTTTTTCTAACATTGATTGTTGTCTTTGCATATTTAACCCTGTAGTTATGCGTGCTTGCTTTCGCTGTTAGCATAGGGGTCGTAAGCAATGATAAACTCAACGCTATACTTAGCACTTTGCTTTTTAAAATAGAATCACTCCTTTTATTGCCAAAACTTCAAAGCACCATTTGAGTTATAAGGCTTTGTAATAATGGCTTTGTATGTATTTGAATTATCAAATCCTAATTGACGTGTTTCTATGCCAATAATTTGATTATCAAATCTGCCTAATGAGTCATGCTGCTCACCAATACAAACAATGTCGTTATCAGCGATATTTGCATTGATGAGTTCCTTGACCTGTTTACCTTTTATGTAATTCACTTACTAATACTTATTCTCCCTTCTTTAGCATTTTTTCAAAATCATCTTCTGTTATAATTGGAATACCAAGCGATTTTGCTTTTTTGTTCTTTGAACTTGTAGAATTAATATCATTGTTAATAAGATATGAAGTCTTAGAACTGATAGATCCTGATACTTTACCACTGTTAGATTCAATTACTTCCTTTAACTCATTACGATTAGAATAATGGTTTAAACTACCAGTAATTACAAATGTTTTACCATTCAATAAATCATTTGTTTTATAATTGCCTTTTGTCTCAAATACAAATTCTTTTGAAAGTTGCCAAATTTTATCACACTGTTTTTCAAAATAATTATCCATTGAACTAATAAGAACATTACCTATGCCTTGGATACTTCCAAAATATTTAGCACCATATATTGTCATTATATTCATGAACTTACCTAAATCATAATCAACTGCTTCAGCAATCATTTTACTTGCTGACTTGCCGAGTAATGGAACGGATAAACTATAAAGGAAACGCTCAAGACTTGTTTTACGAGACTCTTCTATAGAATTAAGAAGTTTTTCAACAGATTTCTTACCAAAACCTTCTAAGGTTTTCATATCGTTTTCATGAACTGATAAATGGTAAATATCCTTAATTGAGTTCAACCAACCAAGATTAATGAATTTTTCAATCGTAGATTCTGAAAAATTTTCGATATCCAACGCATTTCGACTTGCTGCGTGAACCAATTTATTTAAAAGTTTACCTTTACAATTTGGATTTTCACACATAAGAACTTCTGAATCATTCTCTTTAACAATTCTTGTAGGTTGACCACAAATAGGACATTTATCGGGAATACTAAAATTACCACTCTTATCTATGCTATCATGTATTTTAGGAATAACCATATTTGAACGATAAACCCTAATCCTATCTCCAATACCAAGCATCATATCTTTAATATATGTAATATTGTGAAGTGTTGCTCTTGTCGTAATCGCTCCATTCAGATCAACAGGTTCAAAGATTGCTACGGGATTAATTAGTCCAGTCTTTGATGTATTCCATTCAATATCTGTAAGGAGTGTTTCAAATAATTCATCCTCATATTTGTATGCCATTGAATGTCTGAAGAATTTTTCTGTACGTCCCATAGATTCTGCAATCTTATAATCGTCTATTGCCATAACTGCGCCATCGTAAGGTATATTTTCTTCGTCTGCATATTCTCGAAGATCGTCAAGACGTTTTACTAATTCTTCTTTTGCCCATGAGTATTCATTTGATAATTTCACGAATTTTATAGATGGTATAATCTCAAATCCAATTTCTCCAGCCTGATATAAATCGTCACTAAGATTTTTATGATTAAACCCTTTAATTACTCTCCAAGCAACAAATCTCATATTTCTACTTGCAGCTTCTTTACTATCCAGTAATTGTAATGAACCAGATACAAGATTTCTTGGGTGCTTATATTTCTTGTCTTCTGGTAATTTGTCATTAATATCTCTGAAAGTATCCCATCCAATAATTGTTTCGCCATCAATAATTAATTCATCTTTATATGGAATTTCTTTCGGCACATTATCCATAGTTAATACATTCTGAAGACATTCAATACCTTTTACTCCATCTCCTCTGGTTTCTGCTCCAATTAATTTACCATCAATATAATGTAGTGATGTTGTGAGTCCATCTGCTTTTACTGACAAAAAACAATCATTGTATCCCATAAATTCAATCAATTCATCAACAGATTTTGTTTTATCTAGTGAAAGCATTGGATGATTATGCTCTACCTCATTTAATTCATCTGCGACTGAATAACCAACATTATGCGTTGGACTATTTGATAGTACAATACCAGTTTCATCTTCCAACCGCTTTAATTCTTTAAGTTTATAATCAAACTCTAAATCGCTCATGATGGGATGTCCAGTATTGTAATAAGCTTTGGATGCTTCGTTGAGTTCTTTGACTCTACCTGCAATATCAAACTTGTCCATTTGTCTCCTCCTTTTCTCCGCAATATTCTCTTAAATATTTAAGCATTTCATTTTCCTCTGGAAAGAATATGTCTGTTTTCTTTGTATAAACAACCCATCCAAAAAAGTTTGACATAAACTGTCCAAATCTAAGGTCGCAAAAATATGTTTTCCAAATCCTATTCAATTCCGATGTGAAAACATCAATTCTATTTGGATCTCTCGTTTTAATCACTTCCTTATATATAATCTTTAAAATCATCATATGTAAACCCTTTATCTTTTAAATCGTCAACACACATAAATAAATGTGCCATTATAATTTTGATAGCTTCATTGATATATTGCTGTTCTACTTTATCATCTGTGTTATCTGTTTCTTCATAATTAATAATGTCAATCATAATAACACCTCCTTAATACTTGTTGTCATAACTGATCCATCTGAATTTAATCTTGGTGTCATACCACCCTCGTCATAATGTGAATAAATCCAATAATGAACACCTGTATCTGGGTCAATAAATTCATAAATATCATTATTATATATTTTTGATGTATTTCCTTCTTCACTTGTTTGTGTTCCCTGTAACGTATTACATCCAACCAAGACAAAGTACATACAGGTACATAATAATAAACAAAAAATTATTTTCTTCATAATAATCCTCCTCTTGAAATAAACATTTATTTGCCATCATACATAATCAACTCTTCCGCATATGGAAGTGATTCTATCCACTTTATAAATGACTCTGACCACTCTGTAAGTTTGTGATATTTACGCTGAAAGTACATATTACGAACATTCTCATAATTCATTGTTATTGTGCGTTTCTGTAACCATGACTCAGGAAGCCAACGCACAAGTTCCTTCCAATATCTCTTATCTTTTGTCTCAAGATATTTCTGACGAATATTTTCTAATACATAAATAATGTCCTCTTCAAATGTTGAAATATTATCTAACCCGTCATCATCCTTTGGATTATCAGTAAGAGATAAATTCCTATCATAATCATCAGTCTCAAAACAATCTAGTGTAATTGGAGTTGTAGCAAGCTTATGCATTGTGCTTGTAGAATTAGCAACTGTTCCTACTTTATAAGTATCAAATTCTTTCCACCAATAAAGAGGAGCTGTTATATCAACTGATACAAAAATCTGTCGCATAAACTTTCTATGTTCATTCCCTGCTTTAATAAGAGTCTGTGCGAGTTTTATATCATTTTCACCAATCACAAATCCATTTTTCCCATCATTTGTAAAATCGCTTTGATAACTATCACTTCTACTCCAACTATTCTTTGGATTCCTTAAACCTCTAAACGCTCCCTCAAAATTAAAAACTTCTGTATTCTCAAATTTCAAACTCTATTCCTCCTTAATCAACGTAATCCGTAAATTCTTTGCCGCAACATAAGCATTTAACAGTTTGACATTCTACAATTCCACTTGGTAAAAATTCATATACGAATTGTTCTCCTGCTGTTGCACGAGATACACAACCTTGTCTTCTATGAGTTACTACCCATTCATTTAACTTTTTACTTGTTTTAAACTCCAAATTTTACACCTCCTCATAATAAAACATAAATAATGACAAAAAACAGACCTACCAAAAATATTAGCAGTATTGGCAGTGTTAGACCAAATGTTAAATAAGAAAAATATATAACTGCTTTTAAAATAAAAGGAATAATTATACATGCTAAAACCAACATAAACAACAATACTACTTTAAATAATTTTTTGAGATTCATATATTCTACTCCAATTCTCCTATAGTTTTAATTTTCTATACTTATATTCTCCATAACAAACTTTTTAACAATGCTTTTTAGCTCATCTAATGTACCATTATTTTCAATAACAAAATCATAATTATAGTTAAATACACCTGCATCAGCCATATTAGATGTAATAGTCTTAACTGAGCTACGTTTGATTAAAATAGTCTTTACATCTTTATATTTATCGCATAATTTTCTGATTTCCTCTGGTTCACGGATATCAATGAGCAATACATTATATTTTTTATTTTTATGAAATTCCTGAATTTGTTTTTGAATCATCTTAAATGGAAGATCGTTATATTGACTTGTTAGAACTTTTAGATCTGATAAGAATTTTCTTGACCTTTCATTCTTTTGACCATCCCAACCACACAATTTAGCAATTTCTTTTATATAATCAATAGATGAATACTTCTTAGTTGGTACAAACTCATTCATCAACGCAGCAAATGTATCTTTTCCTGAACGAGCCATACCATTTGTTACAAATATGTATTTATTCATAAGCACCCCCATTTAACCACACATAATTTACAAATTTATCCCAATTTAGATAAATTTGATTGTAGATATCAACTTTTTTATCTTCCGCATTCCCGATAAAGGAAGAAATAATTACTTCCCATTCTGCTTTAGACCAAAAGTAATATCTTACTAATACATTCAATTTGTCTGCAAAATCTTGCTTTGATAAATTCTGTCGTAGTAACTCCTTAACGTCTTCAGTGAATTTACAATGTCTAAAAATATTATATGGTTCAATAGCATTATTATCGAAATTATGATAGTAAACATACCATTCCATCTTTAAATCCCCCTTCCATTTTTCAATGCATATTGATTAATCTTATCTAACCAATCGCAAAATTTCACTGTCTTCTTTTTATCTAAAGTAAATCTATAACCCTGATTTGTCCAATTGTTATACACTTGGTAATCGTAATATTCGTATTTTTTATTTCTTTTGCTAAGTATCCAATCTGCTGCTGGTTGTCCTAGAGCCGGACAATTAAATGTTTTACCAGTTTTTATGACATCTTTAATTATTGCCGAAAGTGATGGAATCAAACTACACTCATCGTAACGCATATCAAATAATAATTTTTTATTATAATCATATTGTCTAAAAATAGACCACGAATAATATCCTTTATAAACTGCACCCCACGATTTGGGAGGTTTGTCAGCAAAACCATGTACACGAGTTTCTCTCGGATAAAACCTTAATATATCTTTGTAATATGCATTGTTAATTAAAACAAAATCCATTTTCTTTTTCATATTTATTCCTTTCCTGATTCAGATAATTTTCCATCAATGGTTATTTCCTTCTGGAAATTTCCTTCTTTATCATAAAAAGACATATAATATACATCTCCACGCTGTTCTAAAACTATATTTCCATTTTCGTATAATTGAACTCGTTTCTGTTTGTGTATTAATTTTATTTCACCCGTTTTATCTTGTGAAACAAACATAGGTGGAAGAGATGGAATTTTTATTGTCGCACTGTTAATTTCTTCAAGAATACAAGAAATATCATCATCCAATTTATCCTCATCATCTATATGTTTGTCTACTGCCGCAATTACATCACTTTCAAATAATAATCTGCTTGTCATTTTAATACGTTCCTTTCCATTCACTCAATTCATAAAAATCATTTATCTGGTTATCCAAATTTCTAACCTGTTCTTCTAATTCATACTCTTTCTTCTTACTATCTGTTCTCTGACATTTTTCCCATAATTCCTTACGCTGCTTAGATAATTCGTTGTACTTGTCAGATACATCAATCTCATCTACAACTGATATTTCTATTTTCTTCCCACAATAAGGGCAGAACTGAATCGGATAATTATATGTCTGCTCCCATTCATCTTCCCAAGAACCAACTGTTTCTGTATAGGAAGTACAAAACTTTGGGATAGGATCATCTGAATATTTTGCTTCTTGTTCGAAATTATCATATACAAAATCTTCGCCTGTAAAAATGATAGTTTTATTATTCTGAATTGTCCTGCAACAGTATTGGAATGGTTTGAATTTATATGATAAATATTCGTCAAATTTTAATTTAACAAGTTTTATTTTCACAGCCTTGTCACCTCGTTCTTTACATTTTTGTTCTATTTACAACAAAAAACATTTCTTCTCATTTTGTTGATTTTATCAATTTTTCTTCCCTGACGGTTAATGAATTTAGCCAATTTCTTTACTTCTGAATTATGTTTAATATCGTCTTTAGAAAATTCCATCCTAAATGCATCAACACAATCTCTTTGATAATTACTTAAATTTACCATTTTATTCTCCTGCTTTTCCTATTGTTTTTGGTTTTCCTGTCTACGATAGCAAAGATTACAAGAACAATAATTGCGAATACAATATCAATCCATAATGGACACAATACCCATAACCATGACCAATTAATAACGCCTACTAATTTGAGTACAACAAATACGATTGTTAATACTCCGCAAATTCCAATGCCTGAACTACTACTGTTTCTGTTTGAACTCATTTTTTTTACCTCCTAATCTCTATATGAAATAATGGCTTCTTGCTACTTTTAATCATCGTCTTTACTACTTCCCAACAGTCTTAAAAACAAATTGATAATATCAAGATATAAAGCAACTGCACTATCTATAGCATTATCTAAAGTTTTTGCATTATTTTGTGCTTCTGCCCAATCATATCCAATATATCCACAGAATAACAATGCGACAATCCAATCCCACCATTTAGGTACATTACCAAATAAAATCATAATAAATTCAATTACTATAACTGCTGATAAACAAATAAATAGTGTTTTTCCCATTGATAGAAATATTTCTGGTTTAATACTTGATACAATAATAAGCACAATGGTAATCAGAGTAGTCAAAATAAAAGCTTGTACAATAGAAGACATATAATAATCTTTTAAGCAAATACTTAAAACTACACCAACTGGCAATATAACTAAGTTATATCCTATAAAACTCACAATTGGATTGTCTGAAAACTCACTCATACCAATACCTGCTAATGCAACTACAAAGTAGCCAATTAATACCATTGTTGGATTTAAGTTGCAAAATGTGTCCTGAAAAAATACACACATTATTGTATTCACTAAAAATCCCCAAAGTAAAATAATACCAATGGCAATGTTATACTGTTTGTCTGTTAATTTGTTATACATTATGTTATTCTCCTTATCTTCTACATCTCACACTTCCACCAGCATCTATATCACCTAATACGTTACCACAAGTTACAGAGCCACCTGCATCTATATCTCCTTTGACATCTCCACTGACTTCACAACTACCACCGCAATCAATACTTCCTGAATTGCCGTGAACTTCTACTGATCCACCACAATCAATTTTGTTGACATCTCCTTCGATGACGACTTTAATATCACCACTATTACACTCTTGAATTGTTTTACCATCTACAATAACCTTTCCATTGTTGATGACAACATTAGCTCCTGAACATGTGATTGTTTTACCATTAATAGTTATTCTGTTCATTTTTGCCTCCTTAATTTTCACAAGAAACTATCGCTTTTTAACCTATCTCTCATCAACCAATTCTTCTAACACTCCACCAACTTCAGCAACAATAATTCCTACTGCTAATGGAATAATTGAACCGTTCACTAATGTTACAATTCCACCAATTACTCTGATTGCTGATTTTCCTAAACTAATAAATAAATGTCCTTTACTGTTCATTTCTAATTTCCTCCATAACTTCTTCCACTATGTATTCACAATTTGATTCTGTAGAAGCAATCTCTTCATATTTAATATTGTACTGATTTAACTTATCAATAATTTCTTTTCTCACTTCTTTTGCTTCGTCTTCATTCTGGAATCTTCCTTCGTTCTCATAAGAATGGTGTCTTGTGAGTAGATAATTCCTATTATTATATGAATTAAATACATTCAGTACAGTCTTATTAAAGTCTTCTCCTAACACTTCATCAGTGTTATATACGGCACATAAGATTAATGGTGAATCAACAACCATAACCTGCACTTTATTCTTAACTCTACCCATCTTGAATGATTGTTTACCAAATAAATATTCCTGGTGTTTAAATACTTCACCATTATTTTCATATACCTTATCCTTTGCAAACTCTGAAACATATTCAGCATTGATACCGTGTCTTTTTAATTGTGCTGTAATATCCATTGCACAGGTACTTTTACCTGCTGATGGTTCACCAAACAAATTTACAACAATTGTGTTCATTTTATACCTCCAATTTTCCAAAGAAACTGTCGATTCATAATTTGTCTATTTCATCATTTAATTCATTATATCTATCATCAATGACAGTAAGTATAGCAGATTTAAGTTTATCTTTTGTTACATCATCTAAATGTGCAAAACTAACATAATCACCGTTATAACAAAAACCTGTTTTTTGATCATGTTTTCTTTTTGAGAACATTTTAGGATATGGGTATATAACTATTCGTCTTAAATCATTAAGGCATTGTTGTGAACGCATTAATTTATTTGCTTTTTCAATTACCATTTTATTCATAGAAAATCTCCTTATTATCATTTATTAATACCACTTAATTATCTCTTATCTTCGCAAGAAGCTGTCAATTTTTGTTTAGTATTTTTCATATAATCCAAATATTCTTTGTGGTACACATCTAGGTCTTTTAGTAATTCTTTACAATTTTCTGCGTACTGAATATATGTATCAGCCAAATGTCGTCTGCTTTCTTCTGAATCATCGACTAGCTTATATTTCCATTTATTAGCTCTTAACAAGTCTGCATTATGGTTATAAGTTTCAATACTTTCAGTATATTCTCTCTTTTTCTTTTCATATGTTTCATCATCAATAATCAGATGCCCAAGTAATTTAGGAAAATCAAAACCTAATTGTGTTCTTGATATTCTGCCGTCTTCTGCATATTTAATATTCCAAGCAATATCATCCCAAGCCATACCACCCAGAAGTGATTTGTTATCCTCTTGTTGCATATATGAAAAATACTCATATAATTCTTCCTTTGATTTACTCATAATTCACCTCCTACGAGAAATCAGTTTATTCTTACTACTGTATTATTCTCTGTTCTTTACAAAACTTCATTGACAATTCCATACTTGACTGCTTTGTCAGAATGAATATAGAAATCTTTCTTCTTTTCACGAATCTCATTAATATCATCTTTTGTGAGATTTGTTCTGTCGATTACATATTCTTCAATCTTTTTATTCAGCCAGTCCATCTCTTCTCTGTCTTCTACCAAGTCCTGATATTTACCACTTCTCCAACAACTCATTTGATGATACATAAATGTTGAATGCTTGTAACAATATCTCTTATGACCTGCTAAAAAAATCTTAAAAGCTGCACTCATTGCATATCCTGTACAATATGTATATATTGGAGTTTTGCTATTGAGAATAATATCAATTAATCCCCACATGTCATAAACTTCGCCACCATGTGAATTGATATATAGTTTAATTGGCTCACGCTTATAATCTTTCTCTTTTTCATCTTTCTCATCATCTTCTCGAATCAGATATAAAATGCTCCATGTTAATTTACCAATAGATTCGTTGTCTACATCATCAGATAAAAATAATGTCTTTTTGTCTGTATTTACATATGAATTGTCTTTTGAACTCATAAATCCTCCTATTTTGTTATTTTTATGTTTCAATGTGCAACATATAGTATGTTTTTATGTTGTATATACACTATATATTGTACGCAAAAGAAAGACGGATTTCCTTGGCTTTTTGAGTCTCTGAAACGCCCTATTTATGGGCATTCCAGAAATCCTCTATTGTATTATTCTCTTAAAATACTAACTTTGGATGAGCTGTGTCATATAAACACTGCTGTAAGTGAGTCTGTTTCTTACTTACACCCTCTTTACTGATAGCCATTCTCAAAGCACCAGTTTGAGCAACCAAATCACATTTTTTCTTTGCTCTTGTAATTCCTGTATATAATAATTCTCTTGTTAAAAGGGAATATGATGAAAAATCAATGCCGAAAATAACATGATCGAACTGAGAACCTTGAGACTTGTGAACTGTAATTGCATAACCAAGTTCAATACTATTAACTTGTGTTCCTTCTACATATACCTCTCCAATACCCATAAATGAAATAAGCACTGCTTTATCTTCTGGAAATACCTTTTTAATAATACCAAGATTACCATTAAAGATAGGTGGATTGGTTTTGTATGTATTCTGTGTATTGATAACTTTGTCTCCTTCTCGAAGAATTGTTATTTTGCCCTGTGATACAACCTCAATCTGTTCTTTATTGCCGTCTTCTGGGTTATATAAATCCTGAATCGTATTATTGATGTTATAAGTGCAAGCATCACCTTGTTTCTTAACAGGAACAAGTATCTGAGTTTCCATAACATTGAAGTTCTCTGTGTTCATTGCTTCTGAAAATCTCTGCATTATTTTATAGAAAGTATTACTCTTATCTGAATAACAATCTAATGATAAATCCTGCAATTCTCCTCTTGTCTCTGTACCAACCCAGTCTTTTTCTACAATCTGTATTCCTTTACGAATACGTCTTGCTTCTGTAACAATGGCTGATGCTGCTGCTTGTCTATGTACTTGACTAAGATATACCGTAGGAATCTCAGGAGAATTGATCATATCAAACGCAATGTTACCACACCCAATTGACTCTAACTGTCCCATATCTCCAAGACAGATAAGCTTTGCACCTGAAGGAATTGCTCTTAAAAGATAATAGAAAAGATAAGCATCAACCATTGAAATCTCATCTACGATTACAATGTCAACATCCAATGGGTTTTCATCATGATATGTAAAACCATTCTTCCCCCCATCATCAGTACAAGGATATTTAAGCAATCTATGAATTGTATATCCTTCTTCTCCTGTGATTTCAGCCATTCGAGAACTTGCACGACCAGATAAAGCACACTGTACATATACATAATCTTTCAATGCTTCAAGAAAAGCAGACACGGATGAACTCTTACCTGTTCCAGCTTCACCATGAATAACAACTACATTGTTTTCAAGTGCTTCTTTTACACCCATTCGCTGTTCTTCTGTAAACTGCCAACCATTCTTATGCTCGACATGCTTGATTGTATCTTCCCAATCGCCATATGTAATCTCTGATTTTGCATCTCTTAATCGGATTAATTCTTTGGCAATTTTATCTTCAATATTGTAGAATTTTCTAAGACCAATCTGTGTCTTATCTTCATTCCACCACAGCTCATCACCCATATAATGAATTGCTTCTGTAATATTCATATCAGGGACATCTTCGCCAAGTTCATCAATAATTGCCCCCATTAACTCATCAGGTGTAATCCATGAACAACCATTCTGACCAGAATCTTCAAGGTATTTATAAATAAAAGCACTAATACGTTGAGAACAAAATTCTTCCATTCCACTATCAAGAGCTATTTTGTCTGCCGTTTTCCAACCGATTCCTTTTACTTCATTACATAAGATATATGGATTATTTTTAACCTTTTCAACAACTAAATCAGGTGAATTATATCGTTCCATTAATCTATTCACCATATTGTTCGTAAGGTTATACTGTTCCAACTCTGAGAAGATTTTTGCTAAATGAATATTTCGATTAAATCTTTCAATCCATCGTGCAGCCGTGTTTAGTCCACAACCTCTGACCTTTACCAAATCTTCTGCCTTGTTATTCTTCAAAGAATCAAATGGATCATCCAATGCGTCATACATATTTTCAATCTGAAGTGGAGTGAACAAAGTGGACAAGAATTTCTTCTGTCCAACTTTGTCATTCTCATTAAAAGTAATGGCACTATAGATTGATATGATATTGTATTGTCCTCCCCATTTGGGATCTTCTACATAATCTGCTACTAATACGTATGGATTACCTTCAACCAACTGTGGCATTGTACCTTTGATTATGATTTGATTGAATTTGTCGGTCTTAGGTTTACCCTCTTTGACCTTATCTACTGAGACAACAGCAATTCCAAATTCATTTTTATAAAATCGAATTGTCTCTACACTACATATAATTTTTATTCTATTTTCTGATGCCATTAGTCCTCACTTTCCTTTTAATCAACTTTTGTTCTTTCAGATTGAAGTAGCAATGTACCGTCTAAATGTATCTCTTGAACTTTATTTACTGTGTGCTGGTAAATTGTGTCTTTGTAAATCATTGGTCTGAAACTATCGTCCCTTCTGATTCCTGCCACAACAATCTTTGAACCTCTACTTAGCCAGCTTCTTTCAAGTACAGTCTTCTTATCACTATTCGGATCAAGTTTTGCTGAAATTTGTTTATTATAAAATGCATAGTGACCTTTATTAAACTTCACACGCACTGCACCATACTTTGTAAGAAGTGTAACCATACAATGCAAATTATCAGCATTGATAACTGTTCCTGCTATTCTTGAAATCTTAAATTTGGGCATTTTCTTTGGTGAACCATCAATATAGCGAGTGTAATAATCGTAAGGTTCTGGTTCTTCTGGTAAATCGAAGAAATTAACTATGCCATATAGTTCTTCATTAATATTCTCCAATTCATGCTCACCATCATAGAAACTTAATGCTTGCATAGACCAAGAAGGTAATGTACCATCAGCATATTGATTCCAAACAGTTTTAAATAAAGCTTCATTATAGAGATTTAATGTATCAGTATTGTCAAACCAATCCTTTAATGGCTGAATGTGTTTATCAACCTCTTTAGTAAACAATTTTTCTGATACGATATAATATTCTCCTTTTATTTTAACTACTGAGTCTTCTGTGAAATGTTCCTTGAAGAAAGGCTGAGAATTGTTGTCGAGAATATAATAACCATCATGATATCCTCTTTTTGGTACTTTCTTTCCTTCATCTATGTGCTTTTCATACAATCCTTCATCATCTAAAACATATTTTTTGAAATTAACCATACGTTTTGCCAAATCTAATGATTCAGGAATAATACCTAACTTTGTCATTTTTGCGAACTGTTGCATTGTAATTTTGTCACTTGGAGTAAAAGCATAGTTTTTTAAATACCAACGCATAGTTTCTTTTCTATCTGATGAGTGCAATTCTGTAAAGCAACCAGCTTTAATTAACTGAACCATTTTTGACTTGGTAATAAGTTTTGTATCAAGCATTTTACGAGCGAAGTCTTCCATAGAATTAAATGGTCTATTCTGAATAATTGCTTGTACAATATCATCGCCTATACCATTGATACCCTTTAGTCCAAAAATGATACGATTGTTCTCAACATCTGCTTTAAAACCAAAGTCTGCTGAGTTGATAAGTGGAAGTTCTACTTTAACATTCTCTTTTTGAACAGCCGCTATTGCTATTGCCATCTTTCCATAATTGGTAGAATCACCTGCATTTTCATCTATTGCGCCAGAATCTACAATTAAATTCGCTGTCTGCCAGTAAATCGGGCTGTATTTATAACACAAATTCAGTTCTTGAAGACCTATAATCGAGTAGGCTAGTGTATGACTTTTATTGAATCCATACCCTCGCTGGGTGCAAATAAGCACATTCCACACATAGTTCGTTAAATTCTTTGATAAATTCTTCTCTTTCGCATTAGCAAAGAATTCTTCTTGTAATTGCAAGAACTCTTTTGGTTTCTTCTTTGCGACTGCTTTTCTTAATCTATCACCCCAAGCTAGTGAGAAACCACCAATCTTCGGATGCATTGTCAAAAGTACCAAATACTCCTGGGCTTCACAGATACCAAATGATACTCCAATAATATCTTTCAGAATATCTTGTTCTTCTTGTGTCAGACCATATTCAGTCATTTCATCATACCAATACTGGATATTTTCTCTAAAACGAGCATATTTCTGTAATGGCGTTTCAGCACCTTTTTCCTGTGCCATAAGTCGCAATACTGAGTTAATGGTTGCTAATTCATCAACAGAAGCAGGTTTTGCTAATGCAACCGCCTGTACACCACTCTCTTTCTCCATCTGAAAGAATGACATTACTTTGTGATTCCAAAGCATTTCCCACATATCTTTAGCATTACGTTCCAAAGTATATACGCCAATATATTTTTCATAAGTAGCTTTCAACGAACCTTGCCACTCTATTACATTATTCTCCAAAAGCAGTTCTAACTCTGCTTGCATTTTATCCAAAGCATCAATACAAAGCAGATCGACCTTAATAAGAGAACAATCTTCACACATATGTAAATCAAACTGAGTAATAACATCACCTGAATTTGTTTTCATAAGTGCTGTTGTATCTGTAAATGGTCTATCAACTAAGATAATTCCACCTGCATGTGAACCTACACCATTGACAAGTCCTTCTATCTTCTGTGCAGCTTCCCATAATTCAGGATATTTATTCATTTCTGTAACAAATTCTTGTACAGGTGGGTTATCATCATCACCATAATACATTTGTGATAAAGTTCTTAATTGACCTCTATCGGCTACAATCAATGAACTAATATACTGAGCTATATCATTATCAATCTTCAAACCACGAGCTGCTGTTAAGATAGCACTCCTGCTCTTTTCAGTTGATAGTGTCATAACCTTACTAACTCTATCTTCTCCGTATGTATCTTTCATAGCCTGAATAACTGCTTCACGCTTTGAACCACATATATCAATATCAATATCCAAAACAGAAGCACGTTCTGGATTCAAGAATCTCCAAGGATACGTCTTTGTTTTTTCTCTTAATGGATTAATCTGTGTGATACCAAGAATATTTAATAGACAGAAACCTACGCCAGAACCTCGACCAGCCCCTACTAATGTACCTGCACTCCAAGCAATCTGTACATCAATAGCAATCTGAAGAAGATATTTAGACCAACGAACCTTCATTTTTTCGGATGAATCCTTTATATAATGAAGACATTCGTTTATTTTTTCATAAGCTTCGTCTGTTTGGTAATAAGGATCTGTGTCAATATAAGCAACAATATCTCTTACTAAATGCCTATCACAATCGTATTCAGAATGATAAAACTCACTTAATAAAGGGATTTGATTCTTAAACTTTTCATACAATTCTTTGTTTGGTTCAGAGGTATTTAATGGAATGTACGGAATATCGAGGTCTTTTGTGAGTTTGTAATACTCTGCTTTTCCATATATAAGCATTGTATTGTCTAATCCCTTTTGAACTACATCGTGACCATAGTATTCGTCCATATACTCATGAATTTCATCTTCACTCATAATATAGGTGGTAGAATAAAAATCATCCACCTCTCTGTCGCCCTCTTGAGATTCCAAAAAGATTTTATGTATCTGTCTATCTTCTTTTTTAAGATAATGAGCATCCGTTGTAATGATATATGGTGTACCTGTCTCTTCTGATAACTGAATTAACTTGTGATTGACATAGATTTGCTCCATCATATGAGAAGGTTGCAACTCTAAAAAGAAGTAGCCTTCACCAAATATCTCATTCATATATGCAATCCAATCTTTACAAGATTGCCATATTTTTTCATATTCCTTTGGATTTGCTCTTTCTAAATCCTGAAATTGTAAAAGTCTATGTGGTAAAGCTCCTCCAAGACAAGCCGAGCTTCCGATAATATCTCCTTTATAGTTTTCCATCATTTCTTCAAGATCACTATAATAGGTAGGAACTCGCATCATGACATGCATAAAAGAGTTCTTAGTCCAAGCTTTTGTACTTAATTTCCTAATGCCTTGATGCCCATGAGCATTTAATGCTACTAAAATAAAATGAGGATATCTATTATTAAATTTATTCTCGGCAGTTACATCTTCTGTACACAAATATATCTCATTGCCAAGAACAACTTTAAAATTCTCCCATCCTTCTAAATCCTTGTGACTATCATAGTATTTAAGTGCATCTAAAGAGGAAGTGATAGACTCATGTTCCGTAAAGCAAATGCCAGCATGACCTAATGAGTGAGCATACTCAATCATTTCAGGCACTTTATTTATAGAATCTCGAAGTCTTAAATTGCTTCCCTCTGCACTATGGTTATGTACTCCAAAAAAACTCACTCAAATCCTCCTCTTATAACTGTTTTAATAAGCTTCTGACTGGTTCTCTTCCATAATTCTCTTTCAACCAATCAATGTATCCTTTATCCTTTTGTGCTATTATACTTACCAAAATTCAGCACATAAGTATCTAAAGGTGGTAACTCAGGTTTCTTCCACTCATCAAACTCCATGTCTAACGGCTTTCGTGAAGCAAGATAATCAGCCAAATGAACAATCTCCTGATATTTATTTGATGGTTTTGGAAGCACAATTCCAGCATCTTTTGGTTTGTTTGAGGTTGTCCATTGCCCCATATGAGATTCAATCACATTAGCAATCAACTCAATTTCTTTATCTGAAATAACTACATTTTCTTTGTGCTTTCTAACCGCTTCTGCCATTAACAACGGATGATCAAATACTGTAAACACTTCCTTTACGTTATCACTTGCACCTGATTTTCTGCCATCATGCACTAAACCAGCACATCTTAATAAATCTCTTTCTCTGTCAGTGAATTTGTTCTGATACTGCTCAAGACTGAAAAACCAATTAAGGAATCGTACAACCGCAATACTGTGTCTCATCAATCCACCATCGCCTAATGCATATGCAGGATGGTACTTGCCTGTAGACGAGGCAGGTACTTCCCACCAATATAAAGGAAGTTCTGACACCAAGAGTTTACAAAAATCTTTAATATCTTCATTTTCAAACGAGTCATAAATAGGCTCAATCATTTTCAGTTTTTCTTCTGTCATTAAAATACCAACTTTCTTTTCTTCTCTATATTATTATTCTCCAAAGCATTCCACTTTTTATTAACTTCAAATGTCTTTTGAGTTGGTGTCCACTTTGAATAATATTCACATTCATTTTTATAAATAGTTGCTTCTGGATTTGTTGTGCAGAAATTGCACCAATGACATAATGGTGTGGGCTTCGGAATAAATAATTTTTTATTCTCACTTGCTTCAATATCACCAAACACTTTATTAAGTGCTTTAATTAAACGCTTTTCCCATCCTTTTGTAAGAGCATATTGTTCATCATCTATAAGAATGAATCTATACTGCGATTCAATAGGTAGCTCACCAAATTCGTTTAAAATTGCCAGAGCATAAATTCCAAACTGTAATGAAGTTGCCAATTTGCTCCGATCGTATATTTTCTTGGAAGTCTTATAATCAACCGTTCTATACTGACCATCTTTTACATCAATTCGGTCAATAAAACCTTTTAAAATAACTTTGTTATCCCATACAAATTCAAAAGGTTTTTCAAAATATGTAGGCTGCCAAGTAGTATCTTCCATTTCTTCGTGTAACACTTTGTCAAATAGTTTTATTTTTTCTTCATATGAAGCACCACTCGCATTATCAGCTTCGTGCCATACTTCGAAATATTTTCTTCTTAGTTGTGCTACACCTAATAATTCTTCTTTTGTTTTTTCGTCTGTTTCGGTCACTCCATTCTGTAGAATATTATTTAACTTGTCATAATCTACTGCTTGACCAGAAGCAATCATCCTGCCTTTGGTTTCGAGTACGTAATGGCACAGACTTCCTAACTCAAGAGCTATAGAAGTATCATGAGAATATTTTTTATCAATATATTTATATTTATACTGTAAAGGACAATTCTTAAATACTTCTAATTTACTGTATGAAAAAACTGGCAAAACACGATCCTTGTCTGTTACTTGTCTTATTCTATTTTTTAATTCTTCCATTCTTCTCCTTCTCTGCTATTGCTGTATGA
>UMKG01019178.1_pt1 | contig 19951 bp, 10 predicted proteins | sample 1966261 | NCBI WGS metagenome assembly UMKG01 (sample SAMEA4836169, study PRJEB28245) | human gut metagenome | biome: gut microbiome; material: fecal sample | place: Denmark | collected 2008 | reverse complement strand
GGTGCTTGAGCCGTTAGGCGGGAATTGTGCGGTATTGCCTTTAGTGTTTTCCCTCTACTCCGCCTGACAGAATAACCAATACCCTGTGTAAAATTGCAACTCTTCCCTTTCGCAGCGTACAGTGTTGCATCTTTACACAGGGTATTACTATCCCTGTCGTATTATAAAAAGGTAATTCACCCTGCAGATTGTTGCCATTTACACAGGTTTCCCCTCTTTTTTGGTTCCCCGCACCTGATTCACCCAAAATCCGCTTTATTTCGCAAACGCTGCATCGCGCTTTTCCTCATGTTTTGCTCTGTAAACCTGTGTAAAATTCCAACATATTTCTCCTTTTTTCCTATTCTCACCTTCTATCCGTTTTGTTGTAATTTCGCACAGGTTTATGTTTTGTAGTATTTTCAGGCTGCTTTGCATACAAAACGGCACCGCGTCTTTCAAAAAACGCGGTGCCGCCTTTGATTTATTCAAGATTTTGAAGTGCTTACCCTACCGTGCTGTTCTGCTCTGTCAGCCCCGTAAACACCGGATCGTTCAGCAGCATTCCGGGAACAACATATCGGTAGGTGATTGCCTGCCTGCCGTTGATCACACGCACACTATCGTTGGCCAGTGCCAGCTCTTTCAGGGTTTGCATATCCTCATCGTTCAGATAGATGGAGATCTGCTCCAGGCCAGATGTCTGCTTATATTTTGTCCCGTTTGTAACGGGAACATAGCGGCTGCTGACGGGGTTCAACTCGTAATTCTGCACCCCGCACAGGCGCGCTTTTGCAGCCTGTTCATGGATCAGCTCCGATGTCAGGGTGCCCAGCCGCGTGCCGCGCCAGTCCGCTTCGCTTTGCAGCACTGCCCGCACAGCCAGGTGCAGCCGGATTACAATTCGCTGTTTCATATCGTGGATTCCTGTATTCCTATTTGCATGGATTTTTGTTGTTTGCTGCTTTCGTGGATCTGGATTATTCCACAGCATCAATCAGTGCTTTCAGCTCCTGCGCTGCCGCAATCAGCTCCTGCATCTGGTCCGACATTGCTTTGCGGTCCTCTGTCGTATAACTGCGGATCTTAGCTTCAATATTTTTTGCCGCTGCAATTTTACGCAGTTTACGGGCCGTGGTAGGCAACTTGGCCGAAATAAAGTTGTGGTCTTTATCTACTGCCGCCGCCTTGTTTTCCTGCGTCTTGGCCTGACCGATTGCATCCTGTGCATTTTGCAACGCTGCTGCAAATACGCTCTCGCGCTCCTGCATGCTGCGGCGTTCCACTGCTACATCCAACATGGCGGTGGTCAATGCGTCCTTAATGGCGCGGCGCTCATGGCTGCGTGGGTCAAGGGCTGCGATTTTCAAAAACACTGCGGCTGCACGGGCCTGTTCTTCCAAGGTCAAGCGGAGATAGGTTTCGCACTCGGCTCGGTTCAGGAATTCCTCATCCAGCAAGCGGCGCATATCAGGGTTGAGATCATTCTGAATCGAAAGCGCCTTATCAATCGTGCGGGAATTGAGCGGGCTGACCTCTTTCAGCGCTTTTTTTGCTTCCGCTGCGCTCAGGTTATACGGTGCTTTCTGCAGGTTTTCCACAAAACGCGCCGCCGCCTGGCGCATCACACGTTCATTGCTGATGCCGCCGCGCACTTGCAGGTTTGCGCTGTCAATATACACAACTTTTTCGTTTTCCGTCAAGTTGCGCACCACTTTGCACTGCACTTTCTGCCATTCACTCATGCGGTTGGGCAGCTGCTTTTCTTCCTGCTCGCGTTTATCCTGCTCCACCAACAGGCGCAGCGCACGCAGGCGGCGCTCGCCGGAAAGCAGCACATATTTTCCGCCAACACCGGTCTTAGGGAACACAACCAGGTTGTGCAGCAGCCCCGCGCGGCGGATATCATCGGCCAGCAGCGCAATATCTTCCTCGGTATCCAGCTCACGGTAAAGGGCATTATCCGGGTTTTCTTCAATATCATTGATATTGATCTCGCTGTATTCACCGCCCGGCTCCTGGTCGCCGCGCGCGATCTTACTTAACGCTGCTTCGTTTACTTTAAAGCCTTTCTTCTGCAGTCGGTCCAGTTTGCTTGCCATCACTCTGCCTCCTGTTCAACGCGCGTTTTCAGCTCGGCATACACCTTTGCATAATCCTTTGCCGGGTTGCTGCTGCGTGCACATAGCACAACCGGCGCACCAAGGCGGGTGCTATCCTTTACAGCCTGTCCCTTACGGATTTCGGCAGCAAACAGCTTGCTGCCCAGCTGGCTTTCCCGCAGTTCATTGCGGATCACTTCGGTCAGGGCAGTTTTTTCCACCATAGTCAGGATAATGCCCAAAACATCAATTTTTTCGCCCTCATCGTGCTCCAACTGCTGGCACATGGCCACAGTGCGGTACACACTGTCACGGCTGTAGTCATCGCACACGCAGGGGATCAGCACAAAGTCACTGGCCATCAGGGCGTTGGTCACCATTACATCGCGGGACGGCGGGGTATCGATCAAAATATAGTCGTATTCGCCAGCAACCTGTGCCAGGCACATGGCCAAAAACATATTGATACTGGTGCTTTCGGACTGTTCCAGGATTTGAAGCTGCTTGGCCGCCATTGGGGTGTTGCCATTTGCCGGAATTATATCAATATTATCAAACTGCGTGCGGGAAATATAGTTCTGCGTGCCGCTGATGCCATAGGCACGGAACATATCATACACGCCAGCGCGGTCAAAAGTATTATCGGTTACACGGGCGCCCGTCAGGGTATAGGTACAGTTGCCCTGGGCATCCATATCCACAACAAGCACCCGCTTGCCGTCCTGCGCCATCAGCGCCGCCAGGTTGCAGACGGTAACGGTTTTTCCCACGCCGCCTTTTTCAATGCAGACTGAGATACAATATCCCATTGTTTTCCTCCTTGCGAGCGCCTTTGTGTAGGCATCTCTTCGTTGCTGTCGGTTAATTTTTGCCTTTTGTTCGGTTCTTTTTGCGGTACCGCACGCTGGTATCTTAATCTAACTGCGGGTTGCAAAACTGGCACCCCGTGCCGTGCGGCATCTCTTCGTTGCTGTTATAGTTTCTATTATATCATATGCTTCGCGTGTGTCAACGGATATTTTGACGAATATTATGCAGGCATCTCTTCGTTGCTGTTCACGCTTTTTCTTTGCCGCTTTTCCTTTCCCATCTTTCTTCACTTCATCCAGGCATTCCCGCTCACGTACCTTCATTCTCACCTATTATCCCAAGGTCTATCTGGAATCAAAAAACGCCGAATATTTCCATTTCTCCGCCGTACCCCAACAAAAAAGCAGCGGCCAGCAATCTGCCAGCCGCTGCTTACCTTATTATAATAGCGCTCCCGGATGTTCCGCTCCACTTCATCTCAATTACTCTTCGCTGTCATCCGGGATATCTTCCTCAAAAGCATCCATCCAGCTTTCGTTGTGCCACTTATCTTTTTCACCTTTTTCCTTGGCGGCAACCTTCTGCCGTTGTGCCTGGTCGTTCATTATGGTGCCGATCGGGTTCAGCGCGCGTTCTTCAATAATGTGGTAGAACAGCCCCATCGGGTTATTCACGTTGGGGTCCTTGGCGGCCTTTGCCCAGAACACATCAAAGTCCAGTTCATGCGCCATAGCTTCCATCAATGGGGTCAGGCTGCCATACTTTTCAATCACTTCATTCATGCAGGCCAGGTAATGCAGCCGCATTTCGTCTTTCAGCCCATTGCGCAGGCTGGAAGGCGATGGCACGCACCGCGCTGCCAGGTGGCGGTAAATTTCGTGGTAAGCGCCGCGCTGGCCGCTCGTCAACGTCTTTTCCAGGTATCCATCATCTACAAACTTTGCAAACTCTTTTCGCATATCCTGCCGTTTTACAATCGTTTCGGGAATCAGCTCTACCTTGGGCGGCTCAGGCTCCGGCATCGTTTGCTGCACCGGCTCGTCCATCACATGGTACTCCGCTTCCAACAGCTCCTCTTTGGGTTCGGCTGCCGGCTTTGCCTTGCGGAAAATATAAATGCGGTAGTTATCCATATCCTCGCGCAGCACCTTGTTCAGGTACCGCGCCGGGCTGCGCATCGTCTGCGACCGGGGAATGATCTCCTGTGCATAGCGGGGTGCCACACCGGCCAGCCAACTGGTCAGCCCGCCGCAATCCAGGATGATGGCATTCATCTTTCCAAACACCGTTTTGTTGCCGCCGTCCTGCTCGCCATCGCCTGCCTGGATGGTGCAGCAGGCATCTGCCAACACATCAATGATCACTTCCACCGCGTGCAGCTCTTCGGGCGTAATCTCCGCGCGCAGCTGATCCATGCGCGCTTTCACAACAATTTCCTCCCGCAGCTCGGTGCGATGGCGTCCAAAGGAATAGGGGATCGTTGTTTCCGGTGCCGAAACATAATCAAAGGTGATCACGCTGGGGTCATCCAGCAGCGAATCCTCAATCGCCACGGTGGGGCGGCCCTTCTTTTTGCTCTTTTTGCGCACTGTGCTGTTGATGCTGTCTAGGTTGGCCTGTGCGGCGGCATCATCCACCGGGTCAATCGTTACCACCAGCGAAAGAACCTTCTGCCCTTTTTTTTCGTACACATCGTAATTAAAAATAATATCCGTCTTTTCGTTAATTTCCGCCTTTGCCTTTTCCAGTGCCAGGCGGCGGAAATCCGACCATCGGTTGGCCGTATACGAAAGCTGTTCATACAGCATGCTCAGGTTCCATACCAGCGGTTCCCCGGCCGCTTTCTTTTTCAGGTACAGGCTCTGGTAGCTCTTGCACAGCTCGTAAATGCGGATGGAATAGGTGGACCGCATCAGCATGGTGTAGGTCACATCCATGGTGGTATACAGGGTTTTCAGCTGCACCAGGTGCGGTTTCAGCACCGGATCCAGCGTGATGGTCATGCGCGCGCGGCCCTCATCAATGCGCACTTTATCAATCCAGCGGAATGTTTCCACCGTGGAAGTTCCGTTATTCTTGATCCACTGGATGGGCGCGTTGGCCAGCTCCTCAATATTTTTGCGCACCTGCTTGTACAGCGCCCCGCTGTGCGGGTCCATGCCGGTCATCTTGATAAAATCATAAATGCTCAGCTCATAAGAGGGCAGGTCCGTATCCTCCGGCTTAATCATCGAAAAAATATGCAGCATCAGGCGCTGCTGGCTCAGCGTCAGGTTGTTGCGCGTCATCTGTACAAGGTCATTGGATTTGCGAACGATGGTCTGGTCCCCGCGTTCTTCAAACGTAACGACAAACGGATCATCTTTTTTCTGTTTACTTGCCGCCATAAGCAGGGGCCTCCTATATCGGTTGCTGTATCCCGGGTGGTCACGCACATCATGCTAAACATTATAGCACATCCTGTTGTCCGGCGCAAGAATTGCAAATTTACACAGGGTTTCACCGCCATTACCCTGTGCAAAATGCAACACCCGCGTTGTGGTTTGCCATATATCCTGTGGGGGGTTGCAGTCCGGGTGCAGGTTACACAGGGTTTTATTGTGCTTTTCTGTCCTGTTGTTTCAGAGTTCTGTAACCTGATGGAATGGCAACACCAATTTTTTCCCCCTTCTCCCCCATCTCCCGGCTTACCTCTGGTTGTTATTATGGCTTAGTTGTTTAGTTCTATATTAGTAATAGGTAGAGCCTGTGTAATTTAACAACGCAAACCTGTGTGTTCAACCAACTACGGCCTGTGCATTCCACCACCATTTTCCTGTGCGGAAAGCAACCTGCGTAAAGTTGCAAATAAGCCAAAAACAGCCAAACCTGTGTAAATTGCAACACGGGGAACGGGCCTATCCTGTGTGGTTTTCCAACAGGTACGCGGGTCACGGCGGGGCAGGGGAGCGGGAATACCCTGTGTAAAATGCAACTGTTCCGGGGGTAACCTGTGCGTTTTTCCAACGGTAAGCGGCATAGGGAAACAAGGCAATCCTGTGCGTTTTTCCAACACGTTTCGGGAATGTACGGCACAGAATGTGGGCAATACCCTGTGCAAAATTGCAACAGCTCACAGCTGCTTCAAATAGATCAGTTGCAAATTCACACAGGGTAGCACCCCTTATATTATAAGGTAAGTGCCGCACAGAATGGCGTGTGAGGGGTTGCAGTTTACACAGGATAGATTGAAAACTGGGAGCTGGGATCTGTCTGAAACGTCAAAAAGCTCGTCTGTTTCAGGGCAATACCGCATAATTCTAAGTGCCGATACGGCGAGCGAGGTGCCGCAGCTGCCGGAGCGGTGCTTAAGCCGCAAGGCGGGAATTGTGCGGTGTTGCCTCAGTAAACGTAGCCGGATTTTGTGCTTGCGAAAGATCCGCTATTTTCGTTACTCTCAGATGCACCTCAGGAGCTGGCGCAGATAGAAATCGGCAAGGGGGAACCGGGAATCAGGGGCAGGGCAGGGGGGACAAAAAAGCGAATGGCATATCTGCAGCAAACCCGCACCCCGTTGTAAAGGGAGAACGGCGTCCCGTTGGCGGGCGTGCAATCCACCAAACACACACCCGCCGCCGCAAACACCGCAAACCGTTTGCAGGGGCGCGGTGTACCCATCGCGCCGCAAAAAAACGGGAACCGTGCGCCGCAAACCTGCCATCCCTCCCACAAGGCGCCCACCCAGCCGCCAGGCCCCGCCGCAAACAGGCGCATGCGAAACAAATAATTGCGCAAAAACAGGGAAATGTAGCAAAAAAGGCGAATTTTGCTGCAAAGTTGCGCTCTGTGTGCGCAGAGGATCATAAACGCGCGGTCAAAGTATATAAAAGGGACCGCTGCCAAAAAGAAAATCAGGAATAAATTATACAAAGGCTTTGAATACATTGTATAATTGGAGGAAAACGCAATCAGTAAAAGTGCTGAAAAACAGGAATTTACGTGGATTGTATTGCCTTTCTGGTATAAAGGTGCTATACTTTAACAGTAAAAAGTAAATGCGCAATGAGAAGATTCGATGCGTAATTTTTTTGAAAACAACATGGCAACGGTTGCGCAAGCGAAAGAAGCTGGCTTCTTTTATTGTTCCACAGGGATCCCCTGTGGAACAATGTGCTTTCATTAAACCAGCGCGAAAGGCGAGTGAGCAGATTGAATAGAACAGGAAAAAACACAACAGGTTGGGCGCGCCGGCTGACAGCGCTGCTTGTCACCGCTTGCCTGGTTATGGCAATGGCCCTGCCTGTATACGCCGAGGTGGATCTTCTGCCCGACGCACCTGACGAAGTAGAGCTGCTGGAGGATGAGCAGGGAACGGCCTCCGGGGAGGATACCACTCCGCCGGAGCAGAACGCCGCCACCCCGGAACCGGAACAAAGCGCCGAGCCGGAGCAGCCCGCCCCGACCGAAACGCCGGAGCCCACGGCAGAACCCACCCTGACCCCGGAACCGGCAGCCACCGCAACGGCCACCCCTGTGCCGACCGTGACCCCCACCACCGCCACCCCGGAACCGACCGAACAGCCGCAGAAGATGTACGCCGCAAAAAGCGTGGATAACGTGCAGGCAGTTAGTGAGCAGGGGGGAGTGCCGGATACTTACACGCTCTATTTTGCAGTGCCTACCAGTTGGACCAATTATAAAAAGGTAAAAATACATGCCATTGTTGGACAAAATCCAAATGGTGATAGAAAATATTATCTTGATATGCAGGAAGCTGACATAACGGAGGACGGAAGAAAAATTTATTCTGCAGTCCTGAATAAGGCCAAACACTATCCAAATAATGGGTTGGGTGGACTTGAATTTTGCGGATATGCGGAAGATGCACCTAAAGACGATAAACCTACATACACAGTAACAATTGTTCAAGTAGATAATAATAATCAACTTAAGTGGATGTCGTTCGATCCAACTCGTAACGATTATATCGGCGGCAACTACTATGACGAAGAGAACCCACATAAATGGTCTACCTATACGGTTGGCCATAAGCACTTCGCTGGCCAAAAGATGGCCTTTGAAAATAAAACCAGTGCAACACTAACGAACGTCAAAGCCTGGTTTTATGAACCGGATAAGAACGGAGATCTTATCCCGGTCGGTAACCCAATACCCTTAAATAGTATTGATTCTGGAAATAGTATTGCTTCTGGTTCCACAGTAACCTTTACCATTCCTGGCGATTTTTGCTCTTTTGTTCGCTTTACCGCGGGCGATGATGATACAAAAATAAGTGAATACTACAATTTCTATAATGAGGAAGTAAAAGGAGAAAATCAGAAACGCTTCCAGTATTCCGAAGGTCAATGCTATTGCTACATGTACAATGATATTGAGGATGCAACATGGGGGCGTCCCGGTGCCACCCGCATCTATTACGATGCTACTTTTTCCAAGATGGCATTGAATGGAGATACCGACGACTTTTCAATCCCCAAAGCCAATAATAATAAAGAGACCATTTATTATCGGATAAAAGGAGACGGCGTAGAATCCGAAAGCGGCACGCTGGTAAAAGATGGTACAAACGAAAATCTTTATTATATTGACATTCCCCAAGGATATCGTTCAATCATCTTTTCCGGTGATGCAATTAACGGTGACAATGCGACAAAAGGAAATGGAGTAAGTACAGAGTGGCTGACGATTCCCACAGATGACAAAAATTGCTTCTATGCGGATACGAATGACGATGCAGTATATAAAGGTACCACTCGTGGCGGCTACTGGGCTCCAAAAGGTACCCTGCGTGATGCCGAAACGTGGAAGAAAACTGGCACTACTGGCACTAAAGTAGTAGATATTAAATCCGTTCCTTTTACGGAAAAACCAAACACAAAGTATGTTACCAGTACGCTGTATGACTATTATACAGATTACGAACTGAACGGCAATAACCGTGGTAGTTACGATCGAAATTCTTCTACTGTAAGTCACCGCAACTGGGTACCCTTCCGCCAGTTCGATCAGGCGCTGAGCGATTATTATAAGGATGCAAGTGCCGAATACCCGATTTATACCGGACATTTTCAGCCTGGAGGAGGAACTAACTTTAGCGATATTGCTGGGACATTAAATTTGTTTGGGTACGACAAATTTAAGCGTTTCATGGCAATCAATAACTCTCAGTATAATGAAGATTCTCAAAACAATGACAATAATCATACATACTATGCCTATCAGGGTTTGGTTGCGGATACAACATCCACCGGTAAAGCAACAGGTGAACCTCTGCTGAAAGGTACAGGAGCAGTAGAACCGCACTTTAACAAAGAATTCCTCTTAGGAAAGAATAGTAAAAATGCAAAGCTTGGTGAAGTGTACGACAACGTTGCGTTCCCCTTTACCAAGAAACAGATTTTTGGTGAGGATCAGGGCGTTGATTATTGGTGCTTTGACAGCAAGGATACAACCTTGTATCTAAAACAAAATTCGGAACAAAATTCGGATTCAAAATATTTTCTCCAAAGCCAAAGTGCCAATAACAGAGAGTCTTCAAAGAATGTGAGTGCGTTATCGAACCCGAAAGACCCTTATGGCTACTTCCCGTTCAATGAAACAGCAACCCCTGGTGTGTTTTCTACCTACAATTACGGCTTTGGCACCAAGCTGCAGATGGATTTTACCCTGACGGATGACGGCATGGTGGAAACAGAAAAGGCAGATGGAACAACGGAAAAAACCAGCATCAAGTTCTTCTTCTCCGGTGACGATGACGTTTGGGTATTCATTGATGGCAAGCTGGCGCTTGACGTTGGTGGCGCCCATGGTGAGGTTTCCGGCCTGCTGGAATTTGGCAAGGCAGATGAAAAGAATAATAGTGTAACAGCCTATGTCAGTAGGGTCAAAACAGGCGGAACGTCAGATAAAGATAAAGATGAAAAAAATGTCAAATCCGCTGTCAAGACCGTAACATATAATGGCGAACCCATTTCTTTCTACGCGCAAGGCACTACTCTTAATGACCTCGGCAAAGGCAAAAAGCACACCCTTACCATGTACTACATGGAACGCGGTATGTGGGAGTCCAACATGGCGGTGGCGTTCAACTTCCCGGATAATAACGAGCTGCAGGTTCAAAAAGAAGTCGATCTGACCAACGTTACTGATGATGACTTCAAAAACTGCTTTACAGGCCAGAAAATCTTCAACTTCACCATCAAGAACCAGGCAACCCATTATGGAGAAAAAGAGGCCGCTAAACCGAATCCAAGCGATACCAAAGAGGTGAATTTGGATGCGGATGTTAGCAGCATTGCCCCCGCAACCACAGGAAGCGAGGACTACATTTTCGAGAAGGAAACAAACCGCTGGCCAGATTCCGAGCATAAAGACGAAAAGGTCCTTCACTGGTACGCACGCTATACGGATACGGAACCCGTCAGTAAATGGCGTTATAAACGTCGTGGCATCCTGACGCTGAATGCCCCCATCAATATCAAAGACAACATGCGCTTCCTTACGTTCCAGGTTTACGTTTCCCAAGAAGATGGTGGTAAACTTTCCCTCAACAACCTGTATCTGGAACTGCTGGATGAAAACAACGTCCAAAAAGGCAGCCTTGGCACAACAGGCATTAACGGCGCAACGTATGGCTCGGTCGAACTGAAGACAGGCAAATGGGTCACCGTAAAGCTGGACCTGCACAAGATGAAAGAGCAGGACGGTTTTAGCGGCAACGTTACAACCATCCGCGTGGGCGATAACTATAGCCGCAACATCTATTTCAGGAACTTTACCTTCATTCCCAAAGCGGTGCCAAGTAAGATGACCGGCTTTACAACCGATCAGAAGGAAATCCCGGATTACGGCTCCGCCGAAAGCGGTCATTTGGAAAACGCCGAAAACGCACAGTACACCTCCAGCAATGACACAGACACCCAGTTGGTGGACAAGGACGGACGCTTTGTTCTGGAAGCTGGAGAAACCGTTACCTTCAGCGACCAGTTCCGCCGCGGCAGCTACATTTCGCTCAAAGAGGAACTGAACCAAAACCTGTACGACACCACATGGACGGTGTGCGAGAACGGGCATGTGGTTGAGTCGATGAAAGAAGGTAACAGCGTAACTCTTCCTAGTACAATACCTTCGTTAGACGGGCAGACGGGAAGCAGCCCCAATGATGGCCGAACGGAAAAGAAGGGAGCAGATAAAGAGCAGGAGGGCAACAAGTATAACGAAAACAAACCCTCCGCCGACACCATCGTCTTCCGCTCCTATAAGGACCCGGACGAAACAAGCTCCACGCTGACAAAGCTAAAGGTAAAATACGTCAACACCGTCAAAACCGGCGGGCTGAAAATCCAAAAGAAGGCCGCAGCTGGTGAGGTAGATAACATTAAAGGCACCTACAAGTTCAAAGTTACCTTTAGTGATGTTGGCGGTGCTGGTCTGGAAAAAGAGGACATCATAAGGTATGTTGAGATCAACATGAGCGATGAGGTAAAATACCCAGACCACACCGTGACCATCACCGGCATCCCCGTTGGCACCCGCTATACCATCGAGGAAGAAACACCGAAAGATAAATCCAGACTGCAAAGCGTAACCGTTCCGCCTAATTGCCATTCCGCCCAAGAGATCGGCAACACCATGGTGGAAGGCGTGATTGTGGCGAGCGAAGATCCGGAACTTACCGCAATCTTTACCAACACCCAGCGCAAACTGATCAACATTGAGTTCGACAAGCTCTGGGAAGATGCAGATGGTACGGATCTTAGTACAAAGAACCCGCCGGATACAATCTACATCCAGCTCCAGCGCCGCCTGGCAAGTGAAAAAAACTGGACACCGGTAAACTACCCGACCGCAGACAGCCCAGACTATGTTACCATTAACCGCGATGATTACGGCTGGAAGTGTATCTTTAACAACCTGGATCAGTACCCGGTTGGCGACAGTGCGGCAAACAACTATATTTACCGCATTGTGGAAGGTACGGTAGATAAGAATGACAACTTTACCCGGGCAGCGGAAGACGGAACCATTACGATTAACGGCAATACGTATGTTGTAACGGCTGAAGCAACAGCAAAAAGCGAAAAGGACAGCGAAACCGGCGCAACTACAACGCCAGCCACAGTAACCCCCGATGGAACCATCACCGGCGGCAGCGGCAAGATTGAGCTGACCAACACGCTGCAGAACCCGAAGTTTGTACTGGATATCATCAAGAAGGACGCGGAAAAAGGCGAAAATAACAAAGATGTGCCCTTGGGTGGTGTTGAGTTCAAGCTGGAAAAGCTGGTCGAAACAACAACCGGAGGAGAACCGCAGTGGGTAGTAGATAAAAACTACAAATTCGATAGCACAAAGACAGATTCCATTACCGGTACAACCGGGGCGGACGGCAAGATAACCCAGAACCCGTTCACAAATCTGGAACCCGGTACATACCGCCTGACGGAAACCAAGGCACATCCGGGGTACAACCTGTTGGCACAGCCAATTGTGATCAAATTTACCCAAGACGGCAAGTGTTCTATTGATGGTGTGGAAGTTTCGGAAAGTGATGGATCGTTTAAGCCGAGCGGCAATAGCACCTACACCATGACCCTTACCGTTCTGAACCGTAAAACGCCTGAGCTGCCCCACACGGGTGCAGACGCGCCAAGCCTGTGGCTGCTGATCGGCATGCCGCTGGCGGTGGCAGGGCTGTTGATATTCACATTCCGCTACAACAGGAAAGGGGGCCGGCGACATTAACCATCCCCCGGAAACCCAGCAACCCCCAGGATGCAGGGCCTGCCCGCCCGTGCGCACCCGTTTACGGCAGGCGCAGCCTTAAGCCAAGTGGGCAAGCGGCCCAGTTTTTCCTCCTTTTTTCTTCACGGCACAGTGCGGGCGGCGCGGCAGCGTTTCCCCGCTGCAGCGCCCCGCACTGCACGCCGTGCTGATGCAGAACCCTTAAGCCGGGCGGATTCGCCGCCCATCCGATGATGATTTTTTTAAGAGAAGAGGTACTGAAATGAAAAAAGCAAAACGTTTTCTCACAGGCCTGTTGAGCGCCGTTCTGGCCCTCAGCCTGTGCGCTATGCCAGCAATGGCAGCGGATGCACCCGCATTGCCAGAAACAACGAAGACAACAGACAGTGTAATTGATCCCGATCAGAAAGGCTCGATTACCATTTATAAGTATCTGCACGACAAGGATATTGTAAGCGAAAATGGTACAGGTGAAAAGCAGAATATTCCTGATGGCACGGAACCCGCAGAAGGTGTTGGATTTACTATTTATCGGGTAAAAGGTCCAGCCGCATTGCAAGAATATTATAACGGTAAAACAAGTGAAGAAACAGCGAAAGTATCTGACTACATTGATGAAAATGGCGAAGTAAAACCACAATATCACAACCGAATTGAAGGTACTGATAACATCGGCGTGGAGGAAAAAACAAACGCGGACGGCATGGTGCAGTTCACGAATCTCCCTGTTGGCCTTTATCTTGTGATGGAAACCAGCAAACCGGCTACAGTTACTGAACCGGTAGAACCGTTCTTGGTTTCTATTCCTATGACGCGTGTGACAACCGATACAAACGCTCAGAAGCAGTGGTTGTATGATGTGGTTGTTTACCCCAAAAACAGCACGCATAAAGGTTCTATTACGCTGAAAAAGGTCGGCGTTGAAGGAGAAACTGTAACACCGCTGGCAGGGGTTATTTTTAATCTTGAACGTCAGAAGGATGACGGAACAGGAGAATGGGTACGTTATCCCGATAAGACTACTACTTTTGAAACGACTGGTGCTGACGGTAAAGTAACCATTGACGGTTTGAAGCCGGGTAATTACCGTTTCCAGGAAATTGGTTATAACGGTACAGTAGCAGATGAAAATCGTAAATACGTCATCAATGCAAATGATTATTATGAATTTACGATTGATAAAGATGGTAAGGTAAACAAAACAGCAGATGCAGAACATAGCAGTGACTATACCACAGAAGGCACAACAGTAACAGTTAGAAACTATGCACCTGACATTGAAAAGACGGTAAAAGACCGTACAAGCGACGAGTATCGTAAAGCTGCTGACTACAATGTAGGCGATGAAATTCCGTACAAGATTACTGTTACCGTTCCCCAGAATATCACCCGCCTGAAGAAGTTTGAAGTAACGGATACCCCGACCAATTTGGAAGATCAGGTAAAGGATGCTGATGGTAACGACCTTATCAGTGTCCAGTATAAGGATGGCGAAAGCTTGGTAGCCGTTCCTACAGACGCATACACCATTACTAAACTTGACAATGGCGGTTTTAAGGTTGCGTTTATTCCCGCCCAGATGGAAGCATATGCAGGTAAGCAGATTGTCATTAGCTATAAGGCAAAACTGACTGCTGATGCAGATATGACCACTGATGGCAACTCGAACCAGGCTAAGCTGGAGTACTCTAACAAAACAGATGTGAGCGATGCCGAAAAGGACAATCCGGAGAACAATTATAAACGCAGCGATGAAACTGTCGTTTATACGTTCCAGATTCAGATTGTGAAGAAGGCTGATGTCCAAGAAAATGGTAAAGATATCTACCTTGAAGGCGTAACCTTTGATTTGTATAAGCTGGTAGGAAAAGATGAGAAGCTTCTTAAGGGTGAAGTCGAAATTAGTGACGCTACAGCAAACGAACTGAAACTTCCGACAGCAGGCGAAAACGAGAAATGGGTAAAAGTTAAGTCTGATATCACAACGGGTACCGACGGTAAAGTCAATGTGAACGGACTTGCAAACGGCACTTACTATCTGGTAGAAACTAAAACGAACAAGGGTTATAACCTTTTGCAGGCTCCGGTAAAAGTAGAATTGAATATTGCTTATAAGACGACATGGACTGAATCCTTGGAGTATAAAGGTGATGTACTGGTTAAGCATGATGTGACAAAAAAGGTAGAAACTTTTACTAAGGATGGTACTCAGACTGGCGTTACCGAGGGCGATAAGACGTATGGCCGCCATGTTACCGTCATCATCAACCGCAAGGGCTTCAACCTGCCCACCACCGGTGGTTTCGGCACCCTGCTGTTCAGCGGCATTGGTGTGCTGCTGGTTGTGGCCGGTGTTGGCGTGCTGCTGAGCCTGAAAAAGAAGAACCGCACCTGATGCACCTGCCGCAAGGCAAAACAATGTTACAATTCACCAATAGGGTATAGAGGGATAATCCATCATACACAGGGGGAGGGCCGGATTTGGCCCTCCCCCTATGGTGGGTTATTGGGGAATAAATTTTTTTGGGTGTACATGGCCGTTGTTCGGCTGATTTTTAGGCCCTGCGTGGGGAACCACCCTACGGGTTAGGTTTGTGGCTAGGAACCACCCCTCAGTCACCTTCGGTGACAGCTCCCCTCTAGGGGAGCCACCGCAAACATAAGGTAAAATATTGGCTCCCCTTGAGGGGTGACTCCCCGCGGGGCGGGGAGATGTCGCGGAGCGACAGAAGGGACGGGGCGCTGTTTGCGCTGGACGCGGAGCGGCCTGAGGGGTGGTTCCCCGTGCAGAACCTAAAAATAAATATGGCAAACCCCGTCAACGGGCCGATGGCGAGCATCGGCCCCTACAAATGATTTGCAATGTTTGCGGCGCGGGGTGGATGGGCGGCAATTATTAGGCCCGTCAAACGGGGCGTCGGGGACGCCGCCCCCTACATGCAGGGCGAGGTTTATTACAATTTTGTGGTGTGCAACGCCGTAAGGCCCTACAGATTATTTTATTGTTATTCACTACCCTAAAAACCACCCCCAACCCAATATCTCCTGAGCGGCGCAATGCGCCGCGGTCCACCACAATTATTCATTATTCTTTATTATTTATTCTTTTGCCTACTTCCAATTCCTCATTGCTAATTCCTAATTCTTAATTGCATCAGTTCCCAACTTCAACCCTCTCACGGAAAGGTTCGCGGTGACGCTATGGATACCACAACAAAACTAAAAGTCGGCTTTGCGGCCTTGATGATCCTGTCCGGCATTGGGGTGGCATCGTACCCGGTTATCAGCAACGCGGTGGCGCAGCGCCACGCCAGCGAAGCGATCCAAAATTACGATGATACCGTAAAAAGCATGGATACCGAAAAACTGGACGCCGCCAAGGAGGCCGCCCGCCGCTATAACCAGCAGCTGGACAGCGCCGTGGAGCGCGATGCCGCAGGCGAAGCGGAGGATACCGGCACCAGCTATGTGGACCTTGTGGATGTGGGCGAAAGCCTGGGGTATATCACCATCCCGAAAATTGACGTCAACCTGCCCATTTACGAAGGCACCAGCGATGATGTGCTGCAAAGGGGCGTTGGCCATCTGGAAGGCTCCAGCTACCCCCTTGGCGGCGAAAGCACCCACAGCGTGCTGACCGGCCACCGCGGCCTGCCCGAAGCCGTGCTGTTCACCGACCTGGACAAGCTGGAAGATGGCGACTGTTTCTACCTGCATATTCTGGATGAAACGCTGGCGTACCAGGTGGATCAAATCAAAGTGGTGGAACCGGAGCACACCGAGGATCTGGAAATCACCGCGGGGCAGGATTACTGCACCCTTGTTACCTGTACGCCGTATGCCATCAACACCCACCGCATGCTTGTGCGCGGAACCCGCATCCCTTATAATGGAGAGGAAGAAGCCAACACCCCGCAGGCCGTGCAGTATCAGGCGCTGCGCACCGGAACGGTGGTCAAGCGCGTGGTGGATGCCTGGCCGTGGATCGCGGTAACGGGCAGCATTGTGATCGGCGGCGAAGCGCTGCTGCTGCTTTTGCTGCTGCACCGCTGCAAAAAGCGCGAGGAGGATGACTAAATGGGACGGCTGATTGCTAAAATTCTGGCCTGGCTGGCCATTTTGCTGGGGCTGGCGCTGTTGATACAGCCCACCGCTGCCCAGTGGTGGACCAGCACCCGCAACGCCAAAACCGCTGCGCAGTTTGCGGCCCGCGCCGAAGCCCAGCCCACCGCCCCCGCGGCGGAGGAAACCACAGCCGAACCCCCGGAGCCGGAACGCGCCTACCCTGAACTGTACGCCGCGATGCAGGACTATAACGCGGAAATTTACGCCGGGGGCCAAAGCGGCCTGACCGACCCGTTCGCCTATGAGGAAGCCCCGCTGGACCTTGCTGCCTATGGCTATGACGATGATGTGCTGGCTGTGCTGTGGATCCCGCGCCTGAACCTGGAGCTGCCCGTTTACCTGGGCGCCAGCCGCGAAAACCTGGCCAAAGGCGCGGCGCTGCTGGGCCAGACCTCGATGCCGCTGGGCGGCGAAAACACCAACACCGTGATTGCCGCCCACCGCGGCTATTATGGCGCGGAAATGCTGCGCAACGTGCAGCAGATCCAGGTGGGGGACAAGATCCAGCTGACCACCCCGTGGGAAACGCTGATTTACCGCGTGAGCGAGCTGAAAATTATTGACCCCAGCGATATCAACGCCGTGCTGATCCAGCCGGGGCGGGACCTGCTGACCCTTTCCACCTGCCACCCCTACACCCGCAACAGCCAGCGCTACCTGGTAATTGCGGAGCACGACACCGCCGCTGCGGACACCACCAAAGAGGAGGATTTGCAGGAAAGCGCCGCTACCTGGGACGAAACGCCGCGCCAGGTGACCGTGGAGGATGCCGGCGGCAGCTCCATTGCCGAAGTGGCCCCCCAGGCCCTGACCCCATTGCCGGGGGAGGGCAGCGCGGAATCCGAGGGGAGCGCGATCTCCAATACCATGATCTGGCTGGAAAACAACGCACTGTGGGCCGGGCTGGTGGTTATTGCCGCCGCCGTTGGCATTATGGTGATATGGAAAAAACACCGGGAGGATTAACCATGCAGTACACACAGCAGGCCGCCGCCGTTACGGCCGAAGTAAACAAGGCCGTGCAGGGCAAACAGCAAACGGTAAACACCATCTGGATGGCCATGCTGGCGGGCGGCCATGTGCTGATTGAGGATATTCCCGGCGTGGGCAAAACCACGCTGGCGCTGGCCTTTGCCCGCGCGCTGGACCTGAAAGAAAGCCGCGTGCAGTTTACGCCGGATGTTCTGCCGTCCGATTTGGTGGGATTTTCCGTTTACCAGAAAGAGACCGGCAAGTTTGTGTACCACGCCGGTGCGGTGATGTGCAACCTGTTTTTGGGCGATGAGATCAACCGTACCTCCTCCCGCACGCAGTCGGCTTTGTTGGAAGTGATGGAAGAAGGCACAGTGACGGTGGACGGCGTCACCCGCCCGGTGCCCGCACCCTTTACCGTAATTGCAACCCAGAACCCCATCGGCGCCGCCGGCACGCAGATGCTGCCGCAGTCTCAGCTGGACCGTTTCATGGTCTGCGCCGTAATGGGCTACCCCGATGAGGAAGCGGAGCTGGCAATTTTGGCCGGGCAGAGCAAAGGCCGCCTGCTGGACCGTGTGCGCCCCGTTGCCGGTCAGGCGGATCTGCTTGCCATGCAGCAGGAGGTCAGCACGGTATTTGTGCATGAGCTGATGTACCGCTACATTGTGGCGCTGGCCCAGGCCAGCCGCAAGGACCCGCGCCTGGCCGTGGGGTTAAGCCCCCGTGCCACCCTGGCGCTGACCAGCATGACGCGCGCGGCGGCGTATCTGGCGGGGCGGGATTTTGTTGCCCCGCAGGATGTGACCGCTGTGTTTGATGCGGTTGCCCGCCACCGCCTGGTGCTGAACGACCAGGCCCGCGCAGGCGGCGAAACGGTGGACAGCGTAATGCAGGACCTGCTGCGTACCGTGCCGCGCCCCCGCCCCGAAAAGGCTGACCGCCATGGCAGGTAAGCTGGGCCGGGCGCTGGTGCTTTTGGTGCTGCTGGCCGCGGCGCTCATCACCCAGGCACCGCTGGCGGTGTTCCTGTTAGCGTTTGCGCTGGTGCTTCTGGTGCTGCTGCGGCTGGACGCCGCCTATCTGCGCAGGCAGGTAACGGCAGAGCTGCTGGTGCCGGACAAACCCGTGATACAGGGCGAAGATTTTACCCTGACGGTTCGGCTGCGCAACCGCAGCCAGTTGCCCATCCCTGCGCTTGTGGTGCTGCTGAACGCCGCCGATGATTGGGGCGGGGGGCAGATCACCCTGCGCTGCGCCGCCATGCTGGGCGGCAAGGAGAGCGCCGAACAGCGCATTACCCTAAACGCAGGCAAAAGCGGCGTGTGGAGCATTGCGGTGCGGGGCATCACTCTGCGGGATCACCTGGGGGTGTTCACCGCGGCATGCCCGGCTGCCGTGCAAAGCCGGAGCATCTGTGTGCTGCCCGCTGCCGCGGCTGGCAAAGCCAAAGCGGAAACCGCCCCCGATGAGGACGGCGACGAAGCCGACACCCGCGCCGCCCTGGGCGGCAGCTATGAGCTGCGGGAGTACCGGGACGGGGATACCATCAAGCAGGTACACTGGAAGCTGAGCGCCAAGCTGGACCGCCTGATGGTGCGCGAACCGCTGACCGCCCTGCGCGCTGCCCTGACCCCCGGTGGGGACCTGGACGGAGCGGAGGAATGGGGGGATTTTCCCCAACAGGCGGCGAAGCACCGCAAAAACCCGCCCAAGCGCAAAAAAGAACGTACTGCCCTGAGCCGGCGCGGCGCTGCCGACCCCGGCAGTGGGCTGAAGTTTGTGGACCGTGTGCTGGTGAGCACCCAGCGCCCCGCAGCGCACCCCGCGTTGTGGCTGGCGGCAGATGCCGCGCTGCTGCTGGCGCTCACCTTTGGTTTGCTGCTGGTGCTTTCCACCGGGTTCGGCATTGCGGTGCCGTTGTGGGTGTGGCCCGCGGCAGCCGCTTTCTGCGCCGGGTGGGCGCTGTTCCTGCGTGCGCCGCAAGCCCTGCGCCGCTGGGGGCTGCTGGCGGGGGTGATTGTGTATCTTGTGGTGTTGTTCATCTGCCAGCGGAACTTTTTGGCCGGGGCGCAGCAGTGCGCCGGGAACATTGCCCAAAGCCTGAACGCCCGCCTTGGCAGTGCGCTGCCGGTGGCCCAGGGCGGCAGTGCGGCGCAGCTGGGGCTGTTTTTGCTGCTGGCCGCCCTGCCCGTTACCGGGGCGCTGGCCGCTGCGGC
>UMKG01034968.1_pt1 | contig 20223 bp, 17 predicted proteins | sample 1966261 | NCBI WGS metagenome assembly UMKG01 (sample SAMEA4836169, study PRJEB28245) | human gut metagenome | biome: gut microbiome; material: fecal sample | place: Denmark | collected 2008 | reverse complement strand
TTTCGATATTTATATCTGTCAAATTTACTTTAACAGATGGATAATGCTACATATATATGTGCTAAGTTTGAGTTTTAAATCTAAAAAACCTATAAAATCTAAAGTGGCAACTTGCAATAGATTAAGAAATAAGATATACTATCAACTGTGTGTTCAGAAAATGAACAAAGTATAATGTGCTATGAAAATAGAACGGAGAAATTATGAGTAAGAATTACAAATTAATAAATATGGATGGAAAGGCTAAACGTGGAGAGTTTACTACCGTTCATGGCGTGATACAGACACCTGTATTTATGAATGTAGGAACAGCGGCAGCTATTAAAGGCGCTGTATCTACAATGGATTTACAGCAGATAAAGACTCAGGTAGAATTGTCTAATACATATCATCTTCATGTGAGACCGGGAGATGATGTGGTTAAGAAGATGGGTGGCCTGCATAAATTTATGGTATGGGATAAACCTATTCTTACTGATTCGGGTGGTTTTCAGGTATTCTCACTTGCAGGTTTAAGAAAGATTAAGGAAGAGGGTGTATATTTTAACTCTCATGTAGATGGCCGTAAGATTTTTATGGGACCTGAACAGAGTATGCAGATACAGTCTAATTTAGCTTCTACAATTGCTATGGCATTTGATGAATGTGCACCAAGTACCGCTGATGAGAAATATATAAGAAATTCAGTAGAGAGAACTACAAGATGGCTTAAGCGTTGCAAAGAAGAGATGAAAAGACTTAACAGCCTTGATGATACCATTAATAAACATCAAATGCTATTTGGAATAAATCAGGGTGGTGTCTTTGAAAATATTCGAAAAGAACATGCAGATATTATTTCAGAACTTGATTTGGATGGATATGCAGTAGGTGGTCTCGCAGTAGGTGAAACGCATGAAGAGATGTATAGAATATTAGATGAAGTAGTACCACATCTTCCTACAGATAAGCCAACATATCTGATGGGTGTTGGCACTCCGGCTAATATATTAGAGGCAGTTGACAGAGGTATTGACTTCTTTGATTGTGTATACCCAAGCAGAAACGGAAGACATGGACATGTATATACTAACAGAGGTAAGATTAATCTGTTTAATGCTAAATATGAATTAGACTCAAAACCTATTGAAGAGGGCTGCGATTGTCCGGCCTGCAGAACTTATAGCAGAGCATATATAAGACATTTACTTAAAGCTAAGGAAATGCTTGGAATGAGATTATGCGTACTTCATAATCTTTATTTCTATAATACAATGATGGAAGAGATAAGAGATGCTATCGAGAATAACCGATATAAAGAATATAAGAAGCAGAAATTAGAGGGCTTTTTAGAAAATGATAATAACAAATAGAAATTATTTTAGGAGGAATTATTTATGAACACAGCATTAGCAATGTTAGCAGCAGAGAAAACAGCTTCGGCAGGACAGGGAATCGTTATGATTCTTGGATATGTAATCGTATTTGGTGCATTTATCTATTTCTTAATGATAAGACCACAGAAGAAACAGCAGGCACAGATGAATACATTATTATCATCATTAGAGATTGGTGACAGTGTATTAACAACAAGTGGTTTCTATGGTGTTGTAATAGATATTAATGATGATGTGGTTATCGTAGAATTCGGTAATAACAAGAACTGCAGAATACCAATGCAGAAAGCTGCAATCGTTGATGTAGAAAAAGCAGCAGATGGTATTGAAAAATAAAAACAAATGTATTATAATCCTAGATGGTTGATAAATGACTTATTGCAGTTATTATTTATAGCAGGCATTTAGAAACTACAGAAAATATAATAGATTTATATTTATGTAGAAATATTTATATTAAAATTTATATGAGATATGAAGTCTTCAGGGCATGGTGAGATTCCATACCGGCGGTAAAGCCCGCGAGCTGATACATTTATGTAGAAGCATGATTCGGTGAGACAATTGTTAATTCCGAAGCCGACAGTAAAGTCTGGATGAGAGAAGAACTTAATATATGCAGGTAATGTGATACTAAGTACCCCTGATGACTAGGCAGTTTATAGCTATTAGTTGTCAGGGGTTTTGTTTTGTGCACACATTTTTCTATAAGGAAATGTCATGTAAAGTGATGTAATGACGTACAGTCATATAAAAGTAGTGCAGAAAAAGTGGCACAGAAAAGGCAGTGTATAATATCGCAATCGATATTTACAGATATGTATTTAAACGGATAAGGAGGATTGCAATGGACGAGAAATATATGAGAAGAGCGATAGAGCTTGCTAAGTCTGCAATGGGACATACTTCACCTAATCCGATGGTAGGCTGTGTGGTTGTTAAAGATGGAAGAATAATCAGCGAGGCTTGTCATGAAAGATATGGAGAATTTCATGCTGAAAGAAATGCATTGCTAAGATGCAAGGAAGATACTAAAGGCGCTGAATTATATGTTACATTAGAGCCATGCTGTCATTATGGTAAGACACCACCATGCACAGAGATAATTATTGAAAAAGGAATCCGTAAAGTCTATGTGGGCAGTATGGACAGCAATCCGTTAGTAGCAGGTCATGGTGTGGAAATACTAAGACAACATGGAATTGAAGTCGAATGTGGTATCTTAGAAGATGAATGTATTAAGATGAATGAAATATTTTTCCATTACATCAGTACAAAGACACCATTTGTAGCAGCTAAATATGCAATGACATTAGATGGTAAGATTGCAGCATACACAGGTGATTCTAAATGGGTTACATCTGAGCAGTCAAGACTTCATGTTCAACAGCTTAGAAAAAAATATTCAGGAATTATGGTTGGGATAAATACGGTTTTAGCCGATAATCCAATGCTTAACTGCAGAATAGAGGAGGGAGTTAATCCTGTAAGGATAATTCTTGATTCGAATTTAAGAATACCTGAAGATTGTAATATCGTTAATACCGCTAATGATATCAAAACAATTATAGCATACTGTAAATGTGAAGAAGCTAAGCTCGAAAGATTAAGTGAAAAAGGCATCACATTTATTAAGACTAAGGGTGAAAGAGTTGATTTAAAAGAATTAATGATTAAACTTGGTGAAATGAAGATAGATAGTGTGCTTATTGAGGGCGGTGCAAGTGTAAATGCTGCCGCATTCGAAAGTGGTATTGTAAATAAAGTGTATGCATATATTGCACCAAAGATTATTATGGGAGAAAATGCAAAATCTCCGATTGGTGGCAAGGGAATTGCACTTATGAAAGATGCAATTAATCTAGAAGATATAACGGTAACAAATATAGAAAACGATATTCTTATAGAGGGATATGTAAGATAGAATATCTTCGGAAAGGATAGTGCGAAAAATCGAATTGATATGTCGATTTTTCACACAGCTAATTAGTATCACATGTGATACTAATTAGCGTTTATCGCAGAGCCAAATCTGAAATTTGGCCCGCGTTTCCTGCGATATAGAATATCTTCGGAAAGGAGAAGAGATGTTTACAGGTCTTGTAGAAGAAATCGGTACTGTTAACCGTATCAATATGGGAAATAATTCAGGAACTATTGATATAAAGGCAGGAAAAATTCTTAATAATACAAAAATCGGTGACAGTATTGCTGTTAACGGAGTGTGTCTTACGGTAACAAAGTTAAAAGGAGACACATTTGAAGCAGATGTTATGGCTGAAACCTTCAGGAGAAGTTCACTTGGTAAACTTAAGGCGAAATCACACGTTAATCTTGAAAGAGCCATGGCTGCTGATGGAAGATTTGGGGGACATATTGTATCAGGACATATTGATGGGACAGGAACCGTATCAGAGATAAAGCCTGAAGAAAATGCAATATGGTATACCATATCGGCTGATAAGAAGATTTTAAGATATATAGTCGAAAAAGGTTCAATTGCCATTGACGGAATAAGCCTTACTGTGGCATATGTTGATGATAAATGCTTCAAAGTATCTATAATTCCACATACGAAAAGTGAAACAATTCTTCAATATAAATCAGCTGGAGATATAGTTAATCTCGAATGTGATATCATTGGTAAATATGTTGAAAGGCTTATGACATTTAAAGAAGATAGTGAAAGCGGCAATCAAGGCAGCAGTAAAGGAAGTAATGTAACATTAGAACTGCTTGCAAGATGTGGCTTTTAGGCATATTAATTTATAGAAAGGAATAACCACTGTTAGTATAGATATAAAATACTAATCAGATTATTAAGGTGAAAATAATGAAAGAAATAGGAACAATACCTCAGGCGTTAGAAGATTTAAAGAATGGTAAAGTTATATTAGTTATCGATGATCCTGACAGAGAAAATGAGGGAGATTTGATATGTGCAGCAGAATTTGCAACACAGGAAAATGTTAATTTTATGGCATCTGATGCAAAAGGACTTATCTGTATGCCAATGAGCAAAGAATGGTGCCAGAAGCTCGATTTACAGCAGATGGTAAGTGTAAATACTGATAATCACGCTACTGCATTTACGGTTTCAATAGACCATGTAGATACAACAACAGGTATCTCAGCATATGAACGTTCATATACAGCAATGAAAACAGTAGAAGATGGTGCTAAGCCTGAAGATTTCAGACGTCCCGGACATATGTTTCCGCTTGAAGCAAGAGAGGGTGGCGTATTAAAAAGAGCAGGACATACAGAGGCTACTGTAGATCTTGTGACATTAGCAGGGCTTAAACCGGTTGGTTTATGCTGTGAAATAATGCGTGAAGACGGAACAATGATGAGAACAACAGAATTGTTACAATTTGCTGATGAACATAATCTCACAGTTATTACAATTGCAGATTTGATTAAATACAGATTAGAAATGGGTGGACTTGTTAAGAAAGAGGCAGAAGCAAAACTCCCAACTAAATATGGTGAATTTGTTATACATGGATATGAAGAAGTATTGACAGGACATCACCACGTTGCACTTACAATGGGTGATATATCAGACGGAGAGCCTGTATTATGCCGCGTTCATTCAGAGTGTCTTACGGGTGATGTATTCGGTTCAGCAAGATGTGATTGTGGCGAACAGTTAGAAGAAGCTATGAAAATGATTGCTAAAGAGGGAAGAGGAATTTTAGTATATTTAAGACAGGAGGGAAGAGGAATCGGTCTTATTAATAAGTTAAAAGCCTATGAACTTCAGGAAAAGGGATATGATACTGTTGAAGCAAATGTTAAATTAGGCTTTGCACCTGATTTGAGAGATTATGGAATCGGAGCAGAGATACTATATGATTTGGGTGCAAAACATCTTAGATTACTTACCAATAACCCAACTAAGATATCAGGTTTGTCAGGATATGGAATTACAATTGATGAACGTGTTCCAATTGAAATTAAAGCCGGTAAATATGATTTATTCTATCTGAAAACAAAACAAGAGAAAATGCATCATATGACAAACTATTAATAAAATTATATTAGATTAGAAAGAAGGAAAAAGATTATGAAGATTTTAGAAGGAAATGTAGTAGGCACAGGCGCAAGAATAGGAATGGTTGCAGCAAGATTTAATGAATTTATTGTATCAAAACTTGTATCAGGTGCAGAAGATGCTCTTGTTCGTCATGGTGTAGATAGTGATAGTATTACACTTGCATGGGTTCCAGGAGCATATGAGATTCCTGTTATAGCTAAGAAAATGGCAGAAAGCGGAAGATATGATGCTATTATCTGTTTAGGAGCAGTTATCAAAGGTTCTACAAGTCATTATGATTTAGTATGTAATGAAGTCAGCAAAGGAATTGCCGCAGTCAGCTTAGAAACAGGTGTACCTGTATTATTTGGAGTTATTACAACAGATAATATTGAGCAGGCAATTGAGAGAGCAGGAACAAAGGCAGGTAACAAGGGTTATGATGTTGCTTGCTCTGCAATAGAAATGATTAACCTTATTAAAGGTGGATTAAAATAAGAGAAACAAAACAACGGCGGCAACAGGGTGCGTGTGGAACGCCCGGTTAATGTGGCAGGAAACCTGAAAGTAGGAAATATGTCCATAGGATTTACGGACATCAGCTCAAATGTATCCGGGATTCCCCTTACCGTAACAAGAAACTATGACAGCAGGAATTTACAGTCATTAACCACCGCAGAGGGAATTGTAGAAAAAGCAGCATATAACCAGTTAAATCTTGTTACAGGTATTTCATTGGATGGAAATGAGCTTACAGCGTTTGATTATGATACAAAAGGGAATCTTACAGATATGGAGGATTCTCTTGGAAACAGCACAAAGCTTTCTTATGAAAAAGATGGAAAGCTTAAAGGCATTGCAGATGACATAGGAATGATACAGAGCCTTACTTATGATGAAAATGGAAATCCTGTATCCATGACAGATGGTAATGGTAACAATACAAGATACAGTTACAATGCAGACGGTGTATGTACGGGTGTAACCGTAAAAAGAACGGATTCTGACGGAATTCAGAGAGAATATACATCCGTATATACTTATGATGAGGCAGGAAATGTTATTACAGTTACAAGTCCTTCGGGTGAAGTGGCAGCATATGAATATGATTACCGTAATAATAAGACAGCAAGCATTGATTCGGAAGGCAGAAGGACACAATATACATATGACAGCCAGGACAACCTTACATTAGTGACATATCCTGACGGAACAACAGAGAGCTTTACCTATGATGCAAATGGAAATGCCCTGACATACACAAACAGAATATTTCAAAGCGTTTTGATATAAGTAAAATAGATTTTGATTTGCTGAAGAGGGAATTTTCTAAGGCTAAGAAGAAAAATCTCATGCTTATGGATTTATATGATTTAATTCAGCAGAGATTGGATCCTATGCTGAAAGAAAATCCAAGGCGCATTGATTACTATGAACGATATCAAAAAATCATTGAAGAGTATAACAATGAACAGGATAGAGCAAATATTGAGAGAACTTTCATGGAACTTATGGATTTAGCCAACAGTATGAGTCAGGAAGAACAGCGTTATGTTCGAGAAGGATTTTCTAGTGATGAAGAATTATCCTTGTATGATATGTTGTTTTCAGAAAATCTATCGAAAGAGGATATCAAAGCCATTAAGAAAGTTGCAGTCGATTTGTTGGATAAAGTGAAAACAAAGATAGCAGAACTTGATCATTGGACAGATAAGCAGGAAACGAAAGCGGAAGTTGATACATTAATTGGCAGAGTTCTTTGGGAGAAACTGCCGAAAAGTTATTCTGATAACGCAATTTTTGCATATAGGCAGAAAATTTATGAATATGTGTATATGAGGTACAAAGAAGTGGCATAAGATTATTTCGTGCAATTATTTTTTTAACGACAAAATGATGTTATTTGAAATACGGAGAGTGAGAGGTGTTTATGGAAGCACTATTTGATGGAAATATTGTTTTTGTATTCTTTTTTGCGATGGTTGCAATTTACAATTATTCAGACTTAAAAGAATATCAAAGAATTGCAATAATATACATCACCGTTTATTCTTTGGTGGTTACCGGTATAGTAGGAATAAAATTGGCAATAATATTACTATTTTTAACAATGTTTTGCTTTTTGGAAATTCTTACAAAGGATGAGACAAAATTTAAAATAATTGTTAATCCGATTTATAAAATACTAGATTGTTTATACTTATCTTTTTTTCAGTATGCTATTTTTTATGTGATAATTGCAATAGTATTATGCAATAACTCGTTTAAAAATATATTTTACGGGAGTGAACAATTTTATTTCATTTTATCAATGTTGGTAATTATTATTGCAATAGCTCGTACTTTACAACAAAAGTTTGTAATTAATTCATTTAATGAAATGTATAGGGTGTTTGCTGAATTCCCAATTAATAAAGTGAACTTCGACCAAAAACTTCAGGATGCCTGTAATATATTGGTCTCAATTGAAGATAGAACATATTATGAAAGAAAAGGGTATACTTTTTTATCTATTAATGCTCTTAGGTGTGTTCTCAGAAGAAAGATAGAAAACAATAAGATAAGCGAAAAAATGAAATATACTTATATTGCAGGAAAAAAATTTGTAAGGAATGCTTTTAGTGAAGACAGAGGATATTCGACGCTTCCAATGCAGTTAATTAGATCTCTTGGAATTAAGAGAGGCTATAATTACAAGTATCGTAGAAAAATTTTTGAGTTTTTATATTCAAGAATATTTTTTAACGGTATAATAAGAATGTTTGAGGAAGATAAAGTGGCAAATAGGGAATATATTAAGCAATATTTTTTATATATTTATTTTCATAAAGTAAATACTTTTTTAGGAGATGCAACATTTAGTAAATTCCTTAATGCCTTTGATATGCAATATAATGCTAAAAATAAGAAAGATATTTATGATTGCTCAAATGAAGGAATATTTATTGCATGTATGGGGCTTAGTAAACGTGCAAATAAGTTAGATAAAGATAATATTGAGTACTATTTATCTATTATTGACAATGTTTATTTAGATGGAGATGTGATTTGCGAGATGGTTTCTAACATGATGAATAAACCGTATAATGGAAATTACTTAAAATGATAATGAATCTTTGTTGGGATACAGATTCTCTAGGTGATAAAAGATGGATGTTAGTAATGAAACTACAATATTTGCCGTATAAACTTGGATAGAAACATGTTAAAAGTAGAAGATGATTTAATTATAGAAAGAAGGTGACACAATGAATATGCAAGAGTTAAAAAGCCTCATTTATCAAGGTGAAAAAATAGATGTGGAGTGCAAAAAGGCAGAGAAGAATGTACCGAAATCCGCCTACGAATCATATTCTGCATTTGCTAATACAAAGGGCGGCTACATTATTCTAGGGGTTGAGGAAGATAAAACCAAGACCAAACTGGAAGAACGATTTATAATACAGGGCATTGGCAATCCTGATAAGCAAAAAGAGGATTTTTGGAATACCATTAATGGAAGCAAGGTAAATGTCAACATACTGAAAGATGATGATGTATTCAAGGTGGAAGACGATGGCGTTACAGTGATTGTTATACATATTCCACGAGCTGAGTTTAATATGCGTCCGGTGTATGTGGGTGAAAATCCATATAAGGGAACGTATAAGAGAAATCACGAGGGTGATTATCATGCTACAGAACATGAAATTAGAGGAATGATTCGGGATCAGAATCCGGAAGGTAATGATAGTGTGATTCTGGAATACTACACGATGGATGACATCGATAAGGAAACACTCAGAAAATACCGCCAGATTTTTGAAATCAGAAATGATGGACATGTATGGAATCCGCTTGATGATAAATCGTTCCTCGAAAAGCTTGGTGGATATAGGAAAGATCGTAAGACAGGTGTAGAAGGATTGACACTGGCTGGGCTTATGATGTTTGGCACAGGTCAGGCAATTAGAGAAAAGTTTTCTAATATATTTATGGACTATCGCAATGAAACAGAAGTTACAGTAGATGTTCGATGGAATGACAGAATCACTTATGATGGGACCTGGGAGAATAATCTCTTTAATTTCTTTTCGAAGGTTACACCTAAACTGACAGAAGATTTGCCGAAACCATTTAAGCTGGAGGGAATGCAGCGTATTGATGAAACACCTGTTCATAAGGCAGTTAGAGAGGCATTTGTGAATCTTATTATTCATGCGGATTATTTGATGGATGCGGGAACTTTGAAGGTTATTAAGAGAAATAAGTTCTTTGAATTTACGAATCCCGGAATTTTGAAATTGCCGATAGAAGATATTTTCCGTGGTGGTAATTCAAAACCACGTAATCCGCATATGCAGACCATGCTCAGAATGGTAGGCTTTGGAGATAATGCAGGCTCTGGTTTTCCTACGATTCTTGCAACATGGAAAAAAGAAGGATGGATAGAACCGGAACTTATTGAGGATACAAGATTGAATCAAGTAACTCTTGTGTTGAAGATGGTTAAGGAAGAAAAAACGCAGGAACAAGACAACTTCAATCAAAAAAATGAGCGAAGTTTGAGCGAAGTTTTGAGCGAAGTTTTGACTAAAAAAGATTTTGATAAAGTCTTGCCGATAATTAAAATCTTAGAAGAAAAAGGATGTGTAACACCTAAAGAAGCAGTGGAAGTATGCAATAAATCAACAGCAACGGTTAGAAGGTATATGAGCATATTGACTGCTACGGGAATGATTGTTGCAGAGGGTAATACCAATAATAGTATTTACTGGGTTGCTGGTAAGATGTAATAAGATATAAGGACATTGATAAGGTGATTTTTCCTATAAGATGAAAGGATTATGCTAATGAACGAGTGGAAGAAAATTCGTACACACTATATAAAAGTAGAACTTTTGGGAATGGCAACTATGGCTCTGTGTTTTGGCATTGGCGTATGGTGTGATTGGAATGTTATAGTAAAGAATAATGTATTGATTGCGGTTGAAGATATAGATGCATTTTCTTTAACCATTTTACAAATACAGGCATCCGTTGGAACATTAGTAATAGCAATAATTGCATTAATAACGGGAAATATTACGGATTCATATATGGGAATCTCAATTAGTGATTTTTATTTAAATATAAAACCATGGAAGCTAACACAAAAAAGGTTGGTGTTTTTATTACTTGGATTTAGTTTGGCAGGAGTAATTTTTCATTCGTTTGGTTTATATAATATTGTGTTTTATATGTTTATTTGTACAATGATAGGAATAGTAATTTCTATAATGGGAATCTATTCGGCATTTAGAGGTAGAAATAAGCAAAATCAAGAAATTGAAGCATATATCCATTATGTCATTGATTATAAAATGGATTTTGGCAGTAAGCTGAATGTATATCAGAGTTATGTACTTGATTGGGAAAAACAGGTGGAATTTCAAGATAAGCAGAGCTATGAAAAACATCTTGAAATTTTTCGAAAGTTTATGTTGGCATTATGCGATTATGAAGCAGATGAGAGCTTTGCGGCAGTTGAGCAACAGTGTTATAGTATGGCATATTGTTTGCTGGGTTCAGAAAAAAGTTTGATAAAAGAAAGAGGAATTGAATTTATACAGAAAGTTTATGATACTATGTGGAGTGTTGTCCATAAGTGCATAATCGAAAAAAGAAGAATATTAAATCAATATAAAAGCGAATTTCCGTTGTTTTCAGAAATATGTAATGAATTGATACAAAGTATGGATGAACTTAATGTTGAAAATGTAGAAAAGCGAATTAGACTTGGTAATTTAATTGATTCTGTTCAGCGAATTGCAATATGGTTTAGATATGATGAAGACGAAAATGAAAAAAATGATAATACAAAATCTGGAAGATACGAATATAATTTCTCCAGTGAGATAAATCAATTGAATTCATTTGCTAGGTATATAGGCTATTATTTGGGAAAACAACAGAATAAAAATAATATCATTAATCAAAATGTTTGGGCAGACACTTTGAAAAAGTGGAGTCATATCTCTACATATAATGTGCCAGAGGAGAGAATGGATGATTTTTTAAAGTCAAATGTTTGGACATATTTTTGTTATTGCTATGGACTGCTGGTAAATGGACAAGAAAATATAGTGAAGCGAGGCTTATATCTTAAAGGGATGAAACAAATTATTAAGTTGGATAATAAGTATCAAGCATTAATGTATATGACAGTTCATTGTTATGTTTATTATTTGGCAGTACGGGAAAGTGATGATTGTGTTCCAGATAGTGTTAGAAAGTCTGCTAATAATATTTGGAGTGATATAGAAGTCAAAGATGCTTTTATAGAACTATTAAATACATTGGTCGAAAATGCTGAATGGCTAGATTTGAATATGCTAGAACAAATGTATAAAATTCTAGATAAGTTTGAGTTGTTTTCAAAATACGAATCAGTTAAATCAATGATTATAGAATATGTGGTAGCAGATTTTTATTTGTTTATAATTTTGTTTATGTCTCATCAATTTTGCTTGCCTGAACTGCTAGATAGAAATATTAACGATATGGAAGCATTTAGATATGTATCAGAAGGTAACGAAGATAATACTAAAGAAATGCTTAGTGGGTTATATAAAGAAATCTTTATCGGTAATAAGACAAATGAACAAATAAATGTTGAAGTCGATCTGATGTATGATAGCTTGGAAAAAATGGTTAAGAAAAAGCAAAAAGAAAGATACATTAAGTTAGCAAAACAAGCACAAGAAGATTATGAGCAGAAAATAAATGAAAAAGAAATATGTGATAAAATCAAGCGTGAAACTATAAAGTGTATCAAAGATAAATTCAGACCAATATTAATTGATAATGATGAAGAAAATGGAATTATAGATATTGATTTATTAAAAGTTATTGATTACACTAGTTTGATTGGAACAAAGAATTGTACTAGCGGATATTATTCTCACATGCAAGGAATGTTTTTGTATGGTATAGAAAAGTTTTTGTATAAAAGGAATACAATTGAACAAAAAAACAGATATGATGATTTTGCGGATGATAAAGAATTTATGGACTATTTGTCTGGTAATAATTTGCATTTGCTTTTGGGTTCACCATCTATTTTTAAGAATAGAGATTATGCTCTTACTGCTGAATATAGTAAGTTTTTGGAAAATTACGAAACAATATATACATCCGTTGTACAAGATGGAATTGCTTTGAAAAGCGATTCAATAAAAGTATGTTTACATGATATTAATATATCAATTCATTCACCAAATATAAATGAGGTAAATGCTGAGTATAATCAGAAAACTGGAAAATATAATTATTCGATAATAAATGGTTTACCAATTGATTTTGGAGAATCCGAGCTTAGAGAATTTTTATATAATAACCGTAAGGTCCTAAATATAACGGCAAAAGTATCTATACAAGAGAGGCTAAAACCAGCTGGAACAATTTTCGTGAGAGGAAAAAGAGAGAGTGTGAAACTTTTTCTGTAAATAGCTAATAACAGCAAGGTATTCTATGATAAAATAAAAATCATAGGAGGCCTTTAATTATGGCAAGAAGAGAAAAGAAACCAGTACACAAAGTAGTAATGATAGAAGGAAAACGAAATATCATTCAACAGCTTCTTCAGGAGTATGACATTGAAACTGCTGAAGATATCCAGGATGCTCTCAAGGATCTGCTCGGAGGAACCATCAAAGAAATGATGGAGGCTGAGATGGACGATCACCTTGGCTATGAAAAATCCGAACGTTCCGATAGCGATGATTATCGTAATGGATATAAATCAAAGCGAGTAAACAGCAGTTATGGAAGTATGGATATTGATGTTCCGCAGAATCGTAAATCGACGTTTGAACCGCAGGTAGTAAAGAAACGCCAGAAGGATATTTCTGATATCGATCAGAAGATTATCTCTATGTATGCGAAAGGAATGACAACCCGGCAATATCCGAGACCATTGAAGATATCTATGGTTTTGAAACATCAGAAGGCTTTATTTCAGATGTTACAGATAAAATCTTGCCTCAGATTGAGGACTGGCAAAATCGTCAGTTGGATGAAGTGTATCCAATCCTCTACATAGATGCCATTCATTATTCTGTACGCGACAACGGCGTAATTAGGAAACTGACAGGCATTGTATGATGAAATAAGCAAAAATGTAGTGCCGATAAGGCATGATAGACATTATCACAGAACTAAAGGACAGCTTGTAGCAAATTTCTCGAATACACATAAGCGAAGTTTCTAAACTGAATAAGTATTTTGATTCAAACTGGTGAACTATGCTCTTTTTAAGCTAATAATAGTAAAAGTGAAAGAAAAAGAACATACCCTTATTTGTAAGAGTATGCTCCAAACGTTAAGTTAATGACATTGCATGAAATAAGGGCTTTTAAGCTGTTTTCAACACTGCTGCCGAAGCATTTTTTCGGTATTGCCGATGCGGTGGATTACTCGAAAATGACGGTTTGAACCCATCCACAGTAAAAAAAAAGTTATATGAATAATAAAAAGGTTGAGTGATACATCGCCACATATAAGCCGCAAAAACAGTCGAGAGTGCACAACAAATGCAGGATATGTACAGGCTGAACAAAACTGCATGAATTGGCTTGCTTTTATTCGGACATTCATATATAATTTATCACATTGAGTATTATCCATGCGGATGTGCGGTATGAACGGGATCAAGGGCTATATCTCCATTCGGGGGGCGTCCTACCGTTGTGGCGTGTCGGAGTGGCGGGGCAATCAGTATTGCACCGAGGGACGGATCCCTTCAGCATTGGAATTGGAAGCATCCGCAAAAAGGAGGTGAGTGCGATGGCCTGCGATGAAAACCTATACCGCCAATATCTTAGCGGCGACGACGAAGGGCTCAATGCCCTGATGAAAAAATACGGCGGCCCCCTGACCCTGTATATCGACGGCTATCTGCACGACGTTCACGAGTCCGAAGAGCTGATGCTGGACGTTTTCGCCTATCTGTTCACGAAAAAACCCCGCATCCGGGATGGCGGCCTCAAGGCGTATCTGTATAAGGCGGCGCGGCACATGGCGTTGCGCCATAAGAGCAGGAGGAAGCCCCTGTTCAGCCTCGATGCACTGACCGACGAGCAGGAGGGACGGCTGCTGGTGGAGGAGGTTATACGGACGGAGGAGCGAAACCGCACCCTGCACTTCTGCATGAGCGAAATGAACCCGGACTATCGGGAAGTCCTCTATCTCACCTATTTTGAGGATATGAGCTACGCACAGGTGGCGGAGGTCACGGGAAAAACGGTAAAACAGATCACCAACATGGTGTATCGCGGAAAGAAAAGCCTGCGAAGGCTACTGGAACGGGAGGGAATCACAAATGCGGAGTCATGAAGAGCGCGTCGTGGAGACAAAGCGGCGCATTGACAAAATTGAGCGGGAAAAACGGTTGCGGCGCAATACGGTCACCATGGCTTCCACCGTGGTGGCGTGCTTTGCGCTACTCATCGGCGCGTCCTTCACCATGCCCGGCATTGCCGCAAGCATCCAGGCAGGTGACTATGCTGACTTTGGAACGGCGGCCAGTATGTACGGCGTAGGCGCGGCTTTGGGATACATTGTTATCGGGCTGCTGGCCTTTCTTCTCGGTGTGTGCGTGACCGTTCTGTGCTTCCGGCTGCGGCAGATGAGCCGTGAGGACGGGCAGGACAAGGAAAGCGAGGATGCACATGGAGCTGATTGAGAACCTGTTGCAACTGCTGGTCACGTTCGTCGGCGCGCTGCTTTCCGGCATATCCTACCGGAAAAGTCGCAGGCAGGCATTTTTTCTGCTACTGTGCTTCTATGGCTGCTTTGCCCTCGGTGCGCTCTACTGGACGCTGTACCTGCTGTTGTTCGATACCACGCCGCAGGTCTTTTATGTGTCGGAGTTCGGCTGGGTAGCCAGCGTAATTTTTCTGCACATTTTACAGGCCACGCTCTCCACCATGGAGGAACGCGCCTTCCGCTGCCGCAGGGCATGGCTTGCACCTATGTTCGGCGTGCCGCTGTTGGCGTTCTACTGTGTTTTCGGGGACATTCTCTCCAACCTGATCTGGTGCGGCATGATGATATGGCTCTCCTTCTGTGCCATTCGAGGACTTGCCTATGCGAAAACGCAGATGGGCGCGTCGCGGAATATGCGGTGGTTTCACATCGGCGTGTTGTGCTTTGTGTTCGCTGAGTATCTGCTTTGGACGGCGGGCTGCTTCTGGCCAGATACCTCACCGGCGAGCCCAACCTTCTGGTGTGATATGCTGCTGACGCTTGCGATTCTGGGGTTGCTGCCCGCCACGAGAAAGGCGGTGGAAGCATGACCTATATCGAAAATATCTTCCTCTGCATGGTATCTCCCCTGCTGGTGGCCGCATTGTGCATGGGCAGGCGGCAGCTCCGCTTCTTCCTGTTTAGCATTGCCGGGATGGGTGTGTGTCTGCTTTCAGCCTATATCAACACCTTCCTTGCGGCGGTGTGTCAGGCGGACGCCCTTGCCGCCACGGCGGAGATCGCACCGGTGGTGGAGGAAATGATGAAGCTGCTGCCGCTAGTGTTCTATCTGCTGGTGTTTGAGCCGGAGGGGGATAAAATCAAGGCTGCCGCCATCACGGTTGCCCTCGCCTTCGCTACCTTTGAAAATGTGTGCTATCTCATCCAGAACGGCGCTGACCGATTCTCCTTCATCTTCTTCCGTGGCTTCGGCACGGGAGCCATGCACGTCCTCTGCGGTCTGATTGTGGGTGGTGGGCTTGCCTACACATGGCGGCGGACGTGGCTGAAGGTCGCGGGCACCTGCGGACTGCTGGGCGCGGCCATTACCCTCCACGCCATCTATAATCTGCTGATCGCTTACGGCGGCGCGACGCAGTACATCGCCTACGCTCTGCCGGTGCTGCTGGTGGTGGCAGGAAGGCTATCCGTTTTCCGATTATCACGGAAGCAATAACTGAATATCCATTCCTTGAGAGTTGCTTTTGGCGACTCTCAATTTTTTTGAAAAATTTTGCGATTTAGGTGAGAGTTTTTTCAATTTTTTGTACCTATATAAGTGAAGGGGTTTTTAAGTCGCATTTCAAAGAATCCAAAGAGGAGGTTCAAAAGATATGTACGATACCACAAGACGGGTTGCACTCGTCAAGCAGCGGGTGCGGAAAAACACCCACCGAAGACAGCGGCGCGAGGCAATAAGCCTCTTAGCAGCATGTATGCTGCTGTGCGTAGTGCTGACGCAGGCGGTGGGCACGGTCGTTGGGCCGGGGCAACCTGAGGCATGGGGCGTATTCGGCGCGATGCTGCTGCGGGAGGACGCAGGCGGCTATGTGCTGGTGGCCGTCGTCTCCTTTGCTGCGGCGGTGGTCGTTACCGTGTTTTGCACACGATTGAGAAAAAACAATAAACAGGAGAAACAAACCAAGGAGGATGAGGAAATATGAAGAAAAGATTTTTAGCGGCGCTGCTATGCCTGTGTATGACGCTCACGCTGCTGCCAACTACGACGTTTGCATCGGTGAGCGATTCGCTGGGCAACACACCTGAGGAAAATCAGGAGATTTTGGAGCAGCTCTCAGCCTTGACCGGCGGTAGCAGCGACCAAGTGCTTTCCATGCTGAACGCTTTGGGGCTGCTGGATGAAGCCGGCAATTTAAAGGTGGATCAAACCATCACGCTGGACGGCCAGGTGTTGACACTGGCGGCTGTCATGGAGCTGCTGGAAAATCCCGCCACGGATCTCACCCGTATAGCCGACGTAGATGGGACTCCGGTGGCGCTGGGCGATTTGAAGACCATGATCCAAATCGAACAGGAGCTGCAACGGATCAAGGACACCTATTTCTCCGGCAAGGAGTTTACCGGGGAAGCTCTGGAGAATCTCAATAGCCTGATGGAGCAGCTGGAGCTGCAGGGCATCAGTTTGCGGTATTCCGCCTCTGCCACAGCGCCTGAGGGCGTTGAGACGGTGGATATGAGCGGCATGATGAGCCAAACGCTGGGGAGAGAAGCATACAACAACAAATGGGACTCTGGGACTTTTGCTGTATACAGCGGAAAACCGGTCGGCTTTTCCTACCGCATTAAAAAAGGCCAGCTCAGCAAGTATATCACCGATGTGAAGGTCTCGATATACGGGACGAGTGGGGTCAAGCAAAGCGACGGGTCCTATAAGCTGACCTATCAGTATGACAGCCCGAATTCCATTTTAAGTGGGTGTAAAATCACTGTCGAGGTTACAACCGAAGGAAGTAACCCAGGCTGGCTCAAGGATTCTTATTCCTATGGCGACCTGCTGGGGATGATCGAATTTTACGATGCGGAAAATCTGGTGTTCTATGACGGCGCCGGTTATGCCGACCACTGTCAGCTCAAGCTAATAAAGACGGTTGGCGCCCCCGCAATAAAAACATCAATGACCGCGCCGAACTATAAAGAAACACTCGAAAATACAGCCACACTATATGCGGATATGTTTATTCCTTTGCTGGCAAATGGATACTATGTAGCCACCGGTGCCAACAATCAGGACTTCGTTGCACTAAGCAATACCATCGGAATTCTGGAGGGCGCCCGCAACTCGGTGCTTCCCGGCGGCTCCTCCCAATTTTATCAGCCATACCAAATCGACGCCAGCATCAAGTTTGAGTGGAATGGCAGGGCAACTGCCTATACTGGCCCTGCGCCGTATGGCTGGTATAAAAACCAGCCATATGCCCCGTTCTATCTGACGGAGTACAGGTTCAATGGAACATCTCTGGAGCTCAGCGGCGACAGAATGAGTGCGCTGAACTGTACGATTAACAAGGGCGAAACGGTCAACATCTCCCTGCAGTCTACCACGGAACACAGAGGGGATCAGCGGTACTATCTGCCCTTCAAACTGTATATGAAGAATGTAAATGGCGACCAACAATATACCTTCGCCACCGTCAATACCAGCAACGCCACCGCCAGGCTGTTGGACACGGACGCTCCCACCATTCAAAGCGTCACGGCCCCGGCAGGAATCTATGCCAGAGGACAGCATGTGCCCATCACAGTTACCTTTAACGAGTTCGTGGATCTTAGGAACGCCCGCGTGACCATCAATGGCAAAGAGTATACCGCCGCTGAGCTTTCCATGAACGACTACGGTGTCACGGCAATGCTCTGGTACCCGGTGCAGGATATGGATGCCACCACGGTCACCGTCAATGGTATGACAGGTGTGAAAGATGTTTTCGGCCATCCGCTGGATACCACACAATATCCAAGCGAGCCGATTACTGGCGTTACGCTGAAGAGCGTCTTGATGCGCAATGCTCCAACTGCACTGACCGCCGTCTACGACAACGGCAAGGCATCGTTCACGATGAACGCCAACATGGAGCAGGCCTACAAGACCGTATACAGCAATTATCACACCCCGGAAGGAACAGAGCCGAAGGAAGCTCCTTTCCGCCTCGAGCTGAGGTACGACTCCGCGACTGAACCAATCCATCTGCAGGTCTATCTGGACACAGAGAAGGAAGCCTTCACCATTAGCGACTATGCAATCGCACTCGCGGTTTACACCCGCACCTATACGGTGATGCTGCAGGCCAACGAGGGCACGAAAGACGCTCCTAACTGGGTGAATGTTCTTCCACTGACCCGGCAGTTCACGGTGCCAAAGAAAGTTTCCGTGAGCACGGTGAACGTCGTCCCAGAAGCGAATGACGTCGACTATACGATTTCCCTCGCCGAAGCCGCCCGCCCTACGCTTAGGGCAGAGGTTTTGGGGGCAGGCGATGTGCCGGCAAGCTACACCACCGGTAAATGGAGCAGCAGTGACCCGCGCATTGCCACCATCGACGAGGATACCGGCGTTGTTACCACCACAGGAACCGAGGTGGGAACCGTCACCTTTACCTTTACGGCGGACAACGGGACTGAGGACACTGCCGATGATGTGACGGGCCAGTCAAAGTCCTATACCGTGACGGCAGGCAATTCCCTGGCACTGGTGATTCCCGGCGGCTCGTCCATCGTGACACGGGTAAATCAGCCCGCCACCGTGCTGTGGAGCTCCAACGTCGCGCTGATGGCACCGAACAAAGAATTCAATTACAAGATTGACCTGTATGAGGGCAACTACGCGAATGAGGCGGCGCTGAGAGGCCGCGATCCCGTTGCGACTTATACCGCCGGCAAGGATAAAAACAGCGTGCGGATCCCGGAGAATGTGCTCTCTAAGCTCTCCAACGGCAATACCCCTGCCTACACGGTATTGGTATCCATGCCGCACCCCAACGCAAAGGGTGAGAACGTCCGCCTGTCGGCACTTGCCTGGATCATCGTGCAGGCACCACCTGCCACGGCCAAGCTGACACCGCCACAGAGCATTTACCTCAAGGATACCGACGGCGCCGTCAATATCAACTGGTCGGTGGAAAACGCCACTGATGGGGCCTCTCAACAGTCCACGATGACCATTACCCGGGTCACAGAGGACAACAACACCCAAGTGGTGGCCCGTGAGCGCCTGTCCGATACCTCCGGAAGATTCTCCCTGTCATTACAGAGTGTGAAAGCCGGCAATCTAAAGGACACTTATCAAGTGGTTTTGAGCGTGGAGAACCCTGGTGAGGAATCTCCAAGCACCGACTCCTTCCCACTGTATGTCTACGATGCCGACGCACTGAAGGTGCAGGACGACAAAGGAAACACGATTTCTAAGATGACCATGGACAATACCTCCAAGGTCAGCGACAGCCTGCCCACCGATACAGCTGAAATTTTGCAGCTGCGCCAGGAGTTGGGGCTGATCGAGTACATAGGCATCAACTATGACGAGTACGG
>UMKG01003869.1_pt1 | contig 20258 bp, 19 predicted proteins | sample 1966261 | NCBI WGS metagenome assembly UMKG01 (sample SAMEA4836169, study PRJEB28245) | human gut metagenome | biome: gut microbiome; material: fecal sample | place: Denmark | collected 2008 | reverse complement strand
CGCCGTCTACAACGTTGCCGGCACGCGTGCCGCCGCTGTCGCCGACGCCCCGGCAAGCTTTAAGGTCGCCTTTATCGACGAGCTCTACCGCGCAACCGCCCAGGACATCGCCAACAACCAGCTCGACCTCGAGGAGGCATAGGCCATGTCCGAGCCCGCAACCAATGCCGGCATGAATACGCTCGTCGCCGTGGCCATCGCCCCGTGCGGCACCGGCGATGAGCTGTCCGCCGAGGTCGCCGAGGTCGTGCGCGTCATTCGCGAGAGCGGCCTTCCCAACCGCACCACCTCGATGTTCACCGAGATCGAGGGCGACTGGGACGAGGTCATGCAGGTCGTGCGCGACGCAACCTTTGTGTTGGCGAGCAAGGGCATCCGCACCGAAGTCGTGCTCAAAGCCGATATTCGACCTGGATTTACCGACACCATGACCGGCAAGCTCGAGCGCATGGAAGCTCAGATCAAAAAGCAGGAGGAAACACGATGAGTATCCGCGACAACCTTGATATCTCGGCCTATCTGGTGCTCGGCCCCGAAAACACGCTGGGGCGTCCCGTGGGCGATGTGGTGGCCCAGGCGCTCGACGCAGGCTTTACCTGCATCCAGGTGCGCTCCAAGGTGGCAAGCGCCCGCGAGATCATCGCACTGACCGGAGACGCCGCGCAGGCAATCGCACAGGCCGGCAAGACCGGTCAGGTCGCCTTGCTGATCGACGACCGCCTGGACTGCGTACTCGCCGCGCGCGAGCAGGGTATTGCTGTCGACGGCGTACACGTGGGCCAGAGCGATATTCCCGTCGAGGTCTGCCGCAAACTTTTGGGCCCCGATGCCATCGTGGGCCTTTCGGCCCGCTGCGAGGAGATGCTCGAGTACGTCAAGACCGCCGACATGAGCCTGGTCGACTACCTGGGCATCGGCCCGCTCCACGAGACCGAGACCAAGCGCGACTGCGGACGCGCAGCCGATGGCTCCATCATCACCAAAAGTTTTGAGGATCTGGCCGCACTCCACGCGGCAAGCCCCGTGCCCATCGTGGTGGGCGGCGGCGTCAAGACGGGCGACCTGCCACAGCTTAAGACCACCGGCGTCGACGGCTTCTTTGTGGTGAGCGCCGTCTGCAGTGCCGACGACCCCTGCGCCGCGGCCAAGGAGCTTGTCGACACCTGGCAGCAGGCATAGACATAAGCCGAGCAGCTGATCCGCAGCCTCATATCTTCAGCAATGGAAAGCGCATCCCAGTTTGAGCCTCCATTCTGGGATGCGCTTTCCGCCGAGATGGCGGCGGCAGCCTCTACCCTGCCAGATATGCCTCCAGTGCCGGCAAGGTCGCCTCCGCATCGCGGCGACCAATCTGGTAGATGCGCTCAAGTTCATCGGGCTCGCGGCACAGCGACGGCACTTTCACCGATTCGCTCGGACGCACCACAAAGATCTCGCCGGCAGCCTCGCGACGTGCCAGGTCATCGAGCGTGGCATTGTAGACCTCATGCCGATGCTCAAGCGCTGCGACAAACTCCGGATAGTGACGGAACACGCGCCGCAGCATGGGCATCACGCTGTTGGGCTGCTTCACAAAGCCCGCCGGCTGCGTGAGTACCACGATATTGCGGTCATACCCCTGCGCAAACAGCCACGCGCTGGGAATGGAATCAGCCACGCCACCATCCAGATACTTATGCCCGCCAATAGCAACGGGACGCGTCGCCACGGGAATCGCCGACGACGCCCGGATCCACTCGATATCGCGCTCGTCGCCATAGGGCAGGTCGTGGTAGACGGCCTTGCCCGTCTCGATATCGGTACACACGCACGTAAACCGCATAGGGCAGGCGCGATATGTCTCCAGGTCGATGGGATCGCGCTCGATGGGCACCTCGTGATAGGCAAAATCGGCATTGAACATGTCACCGGTTCGCAACCAGCTGGTCACACCCGCATAGCGCTTATCGGCACAATAGGCCTTGTTGTAGCGAATGGCGCGGCCGATCTGGCGCGATTTAAAGTTGTAGCCAAACGCCGCGCCCGCCGAGACACCCACCATATGGTCGCAGGTCAAACCGTGCTCCATCCAAACGTCGAGCACGCCCGCCGTATACATACCGCGGTAGCCGCCTCCCTCGAGCGCAAGCCCCACCGTGTGCGTCGTATCCGGCTGTGCCATGCGACCATCTCCGTTCCTGCGTTTTAAACCGGGACAAGTATACCCGTCAACATATATCGTCTCAGTCGCATTTTCATCGAACATCGCATCGTCGCGCTACCGCCTGTCGAATAATAGCCGTCCACAGCATGTGCACCCATATCCCCGCACTCGAGGAAAGCGGCTTTATGGTGACGCTCGACAAGCACATTTGGCAGATTGCGCCCGTCGACGGCGATCAAGGCCGCAGCACGCAAATCATTTCATCGATGCTCGAGATGGCACATTCGCTCCATCTGCCCGTCGTGGTCGAAGGTGTCGAGACAAATGAGCAGGCGAACGTGCTACGGCAAATGGGCGCCCGCGACGCTCAAGGCTTCCTCTACTACCGCCCCATGCCAGCGAAGGATTTTGAGGCATTGCTCGATGGTGGCAACAACAACTGATACGCTCGCACGCAAAACGCCACCGCCGAAGGGGGCATTGTCTCCATTAGCTAACTTATTTCCCCAATTCAAACCGAATTGGGGATATGATACAAACCATTGTTCCGCCCAAGGAGGTTATCCATCATGAACGAGTCGTATCGCCTGGGCGAGCAATCGATTATTGCCTATCTTCAGCGACTTGCGAACGGCGTCTCGACCGCCGAACTCGATGTTGCCGCGCTGCCTGCTGAGCTACGCGCCGTTGGTGAGCAACTGCGAAAGACGCATGCCATCCTGCAACAAGAGCGCCAGCTGCTTGAGCGCAACGCCTATATCGATCCGCTCACCAACTTGGGCAACCGCAACGGATTCGACCGTCACGTCGAGCAGCTCTGGCACAAAGGCGACCCTTTCACCTGCGCCTATATTGACATCGACCATCTCAAGCATTGCAATGATAGGTTTGGCCACGCCGAAGGCAATCGCTATATTCTGAGCATCTGCCGCACGCTCTCCGAAACCATGGAGCACGATGAACTACTGTTTCGTATCGGTGGAGACGAGTTTGTGCTTATCTCGCTCTCCGCAAACGAAACTGAACTCGAGCAGCGCTTGGAGCAGGTACGTGCCGGGCTGATCGAGGCGAGCTCAGGCGGCAAGGCGCCCATGATCGGCAGCTTTAGCTTTGGCTGCTCGCGCGTCAATCCACTTGCCGGCGACACGCGTCGCCAGATGACGATGGATGCCGATCGCAAGATGTATCGCTATAAGCTTATGCATCGTGTGCAGCAACCGAAAGACAATGACGCGCCGCTACACCCAATTGCCGAGCAGCTTCCGTGCAACGACCGCGTATTCCAAGCGATCTCTATGAGCTCCGAGACGCGCTATCCGTTTATCCTCAATCTCGATACGGGCGAATCGCAATGGTCGGTCAACGCCGTGCGCGATTTTGACCTGCCTTCCCAGCACCCTTTTAACTCGGTCGATATGTGGCTTGCCCGCGTTCATCCCGAGGACCGCGACAACGTACGCGCCGAGCTCGATATGGTGATAAACGGCACATGGCACTTCCACTACATGCAGTATCGCGTAATGGATGCCACCGGAGCGTACGCACTTTGCGACTGCACGGGCTACCGCTTGGACAGCACCGATACTGAGCCCAACATGTACGTGGGCATCATCATCAACCGAAGCCTAGCGGATACGACCGACTCGGTAACGGGCCTGGGTGATGTTCACGCCCTGGTCAACGCTATTGGAGAGATGCGCCGCGTGCCGCGCGAGGCAGGCTTTATTGCCATTAAGATCGACGATATCGCCGAGGTCAATGCCCGCTTTGGATTCGATGCAGGCGACCGCGTGCTCGCCGAAAGCGCCGCCTGCCTCATGGATTGTTCGCGCGGCAAGGGCCGCCTGTTCCGCTCGACGGGGCCGACATTCGTGGCACTCTTCGATGAGCTCGGCCCCGAGGCAATCGACGAGATCGCAAGCGACATCGAACGGTTCCTGGGTACTCCCGTGCTCATCGGCTCGCTTGAATATCAGCCGCCCATTCGCGTGGCCACGCTCCATCTGGACGGCGTCGACCGTCAGCCCGTTTCCATTTTGAACGAGCTTAAAGCGTTGCTTGAAGAGGCGCCGCAAGTACCAGGCACCAAGCTGGACTAGCGTCATGGGGCGCGATGTGAAACACAAGCCGTTTCACATCGCGCCCCACGCCATCTGCCCTCTCGTGCGATAATCCTCCGCAGAAGTCACCGGCAGCAGAGGGAGTTTGTGATGAAGGTTCTTTTGGTCAATGGCAGTCCCAAGGCAAACGGCAACACCGCCCGCGCACTCGCCGAGGTCGCCAAGCAACTTAATGCAGAAGGCATTGATACCGAGGTGTTTCAGCTGGGCGCCAAGCCCATTCGCGATTGCATCGGTTGCGGCCAGTGCGGCAAGCTCGGCGGTCGCTGTACCTTTGACGACGACGTGGTGAACGAGCTCATCGCTGCCGCCGAGCAGGCAGACGGCTTTGTCTTTGGCTCGCCCGTCTACTATGCGCATCCCAGCGGCCGCATCCTCTCGGCCCTCGATCGCGCCTTCTATGCAGGCGGGCACGCCTTTGAGCACAAACCCGGCGCCGCAGTCGCCGTCGCCCGTCGCGGCGGCACGTCGACCACCTTTGATGTGCTCAACAAGTACTTCACCATTAAGCAAATGCCCGTGGTTGCTTCCACCTACTGGAACAACGTGTTTGGCCGCGTGCCCGGCGACGCCGATGGGGACGCCGAGGGCCTTGCCACCATGCGAAACATCGGCAAAAACATGGCCTGGCTCCTTCGCTGCATCGAGGCAGGACAGGCCGCCGGTATCAACGCACCCGAGGCAGATCGCGCAACGACCAACTTCATTCGATAAGTCCAACGGTGGTCACTTCGACGCTCGTTAGAACGGTGGAACATAATATGAACGTGCAAATCTTCGGCACCAAAAAATCCTTCGATACCAAGAAGGCCCAGCGCTATTTTAAGGAGCGCCGCATTAAGGTGCAGTTTATTGACCTTAAGGAAAAGGAGATGAGCAAGGGCGAGCTTACGAGCGTGATGCAAGCGGTCGGCGGTATCGACAAGCTGCTCAATCCCAAGGCCAAGGACGAGGAGACGCTCGCGCTCATCCAGCACCTCACCCCTAGTCAGCGCTTCGACAAGCTGCTCGAGAACCAGCAGGTCTTGGCCGAGCCCATCGTGCGCAACGGCAAAAAGGCCACCGTCGGTTATTGCCCCGATGTATGGGGAGCCTGGGAGTAGCTTGTGTTATTTGCCGGCGTGTGGGTATAAGAGCAGGCGTTTGGCATAAGATTCAACTGTAAGCCATGTCTAACAAAGGAGGGCACATGCCCAACAAACCCGTGAAGATCATCATGCTTACCGGATACCTCGGTGCCGGCAAGACCACGCTGCTCAACCACATCCTCGCTAACGATGGCGGCATCCGCGCCGCCGTAATCGTCAACGACATCGGCGAGATCAACGTCGACGCCAGCCTCATCGCCGACGGCGGCCTTTCCGAGACCGACGACCTCATCCCGCTCACCAACGGCTGCATCTGCTGCACGCTTTCGGATGACCTGGCCAACCAGCTGCAGGGCATCGCCGATTCGGGCAACTTCGACTACATCATCATCGAGGCCTCAGGCATTTGCGAGCCCATCCCCATCGCCTACACCATCTCGAGCTTCTGCGATGAGGCCAAGGTGGGCGGCGAGCCCAAGCTCGCGCTCGACAACATCGTGGCCGTGGTCGACTGCGCCCGCATGTACGACGAGTTCAACGGCGGCCGCGACCTGCTGGCCGAGGATATCGACGAGGACGACATCGAAAGCCTGCTCATCCAGCAGATCGAGTTTTGCTCCACGCTGATCCTCAACAAGACCGATACCGTGAGCCCTGAGCAGATCGCCGAGCTCAAGGCCATCGTGCGCAGCCTGCAGAAAGACGCCGTGATCGTCGAGGCCCAAAACGGCGAGGTCCCCATGGAGGAGCTGCTCGATACCGACCGCTTCGACTTTATGCGCGCCTACAACTCCGCCGCTTGGATCGAGGCCATGGAGCATCCCGAGGAGCACGACGACCCCGAGGTGCTCGAGTACGACATCGAGACCTTTGTGTACTCGCGCCGCAAGCCGTTTGACCTGCAGAAGTTCACCGATTTTGTTGAGCAGGAGTGGCCCGACGAGGTCATTCGCGTCAAGGGTCCGCTGTGGCAGACCGGCAATCCGGACATGTGCTACATGTTTGAGCAGGCCGGCCACCAGATGCGCCTGATGGAGAACGGTCTGTTCGTTGACTCCGCGCCCGAGGGCGAGAAGCAGAAGATCATCGACGAGAACCCCGAGATCATGCAAATTTGGGACGACGAGACGGGCGACCGCATGACGAGCCTGTGCATCATCGGCCGTCACATGGACAAGGACGCGCTCATCGCCTCCCTCGATGCCTGCCTGACCGACTGGCACCGCGCCTAGGTTTATCCAAGCGGGCATTTTTCCGCCTACGTAACCGCCAAACCACCACGAAGGTACCCTTCGTGGTGGTTTTTCATTCTGAGCCAAGGAGATTCATGTTCAATATCGTGCTGTATGCGCCCGAGATTCCGGCCAATACGGGCAATATCGGCCGCACCTGCGTGGTCACCGGCGCCCGCCTGCATCTGGTGGAGCCATTGGGCTTTTCGCTCGACGACAAGACGGTACGTCGCGCCGGTCTGGGCTACTGGCAAAACTTGGACGTGACGACCTATGCCGGCTGGGAGGATTTCCTTGCGCGCAACGACCTCTCCCCCGCCGATGGTCGCCTGCATCTGCTGACCAAAAAGGCACGCCGCACCTATGCGCAGAGTACCTACCGCGATGGCGACTACTTGGTCTTTGGCAGCGAGAGCTCGGGCATTCCCGAGCCACTGCTTGCCGCGGCGCCCGAGCGCTGCGAGCGCATCCCCATGTTGCGCGATTGTGACTCACTCGACAACGCCGAAGCCTGGGAAGCCCACGAGGAATCGCTGGGACATACCGAGGACAGCCACGAGGCCATCCTTCAGCAGGATATCTGCGGCAACTTCGTCAATCCGGACGACTACCGCATCAGTGCACTCAACCTCTCCAACAGCGCCGCCATCGTCCTCTACGAGGCCCTACGCCAAACAGGCTTCGCCAACATGTGACAAAGGGACAGTCCCTTTGTCACATTGCCTATAGGTAGCGACCGGTAATGCTCTTGGAGCAAGCTGCGATATCCGCCGACGTTCCGGCGCAGACGATTTGCCCGCCCGCGTCGCCACCGCCCGGGCCCATGTCGATCACGTAATCGGCATTGCGGATAAGGTCGAGATCGTGTTCGATCACGATAACCGTGGCGCCCTTGGCAACAAGGCCGTCGAACACACTCAGCAGTAGCTGAACATCGAGCGGATGCAAGCCAATCGTGGGCTCATCGAACACGAATACGGCATCGTCCTGCACGCGGCCCATCTCGCTCGCAAGCTTAAGACGCTGCGCCTCGCCGCCCGAAAGCGCCGGTGTGGGCTCACCGAGTGTGAGATAGCCCAAGCCAAGGTCGTGCAAGGTCTGCAAGCGCGCCTGAACCTTCTTGAGTCCCACCGTGGCGTCGATAGCCTCGTCCACATTCATGTCCATGAGCTGCGGCAACGTAAGCAAGCTCCCGTCCTTGCCCTCACGATGGATACGCGAAGCCGTGTCCGCATAACGCGAACCGCGACATGCCGGGCAGACGATCTCGACGTCGGGCAAAAACTGCACATCGAGCGATATCGAGCCCGTGCCATCGCACGTAGGACAGCGCAAGGCGCCGGTGTTGTAGCTAAAGGCACCCGCCTTGTAGCCGGCTGCCTTGGCCTCGGACGTACGGGCGAAGGCACGGCGCAACTCATCATGGATGTCGGCATAGGTCGCTACCGTCGAGCGCACATTGGCGCCGATGGGCGTGGCGTCAATCAGGTTTGCGCGGGCAATGCCTTCGGCGTCGACCCAACGCACGTGCCCCGGCAGACGCTCGCCGGCCGCCTGCGCCTTAAGCGCCGGGATGAGCGTCTCGAGCACCAACGTCGTCTTGCCCGAACCCGAAACGCCCGTCACCGCGACGAGACGGCCGCGCGGGATATCGACTTCGAGCGGTTTGACGGTATGGATGGTATCGGTCGCCATGCGGATATGGCCCTGGTCGAACATTTCGTCGTCAGCCACCTGCGGACGCAAGCGCTTGGGCTCTGAGCGCAAAAACGGTGCGATACGGCTGCCCTGCGATTGCTCGACCTCGTCTACCCTACCTACGGCAATCACATTGCCGCCGCCTGCTCCGGCAACGGGGCCCATCTCGACCAGATAGTCGGCTTCCGCCAGCACGCGCGTGTCGTGGTCGACAACAACCACAGTGTTGCCGTCATCCACCAGATCGCGCATTACGCCCACCAAGCCGTCGACATTGGCGGGATGCAAGCCGATCGAAGGCTCGTCCAGCACATAAAGCACACCTGTCGATCGATTACGCACCACGCGGGCAAGCTGCACGCGCTGGCGCTCACCCGTGGAGAGCGTGGCACCGGCGCGGTCGAGTGAAAGGTAATCGAGTCCCAGATCGACTAGACGACGGGCCGCGCTCAAAAACGAATCGCAGATATCCGTCGCCATGGGCCGCATCTCGGGCGGCAAGGATGCGGGCACCCCGCGCACCCACCCAATCGCCTCGCCCAGTGTCATGGCCGCCGCCTGCGCCAGATTGATACCGTGCACCTGGGGCTGGCGCGCAGCCTCGGAGAGACGCGTGCCGCCGCAATCGCGGCATGGGCCCTCGCGCAAAAAGCGCGCAACGCGTTTTAAGCCCTTATCGTCCTTGACCTTGGCGAGCGCATTCTCGACGGTATAGACGGCGTTGTAATAGGTAAAGTCGAGCGGCGTGGCGCCCTCGCCGTTTTTGGGGACGTAGAGAATGTGCTTCTTAACCGCCGGACCATGAAACACGATGTCGCGCTCTTGAGGCGTGAGCTGGTTAAACGGCACGTCGGTGCGCACGCCCATCTCGCCGGCCACCTGCTTCATCAGATCCCACATGAGCGTGCCCCAAGGAAGCACCGCGCCCTCGTTGATAGTCTTTGACTCGTCGGGTACCAAGCTCGCCTCGTCCACCTCGCGCATGACACCGGTGCCGCCGCAGGTGGGACATGCACCACCGCTATTGAAAGCCAAATCCTCGGCACTCGGCGCGTAGAACTCGCGGCCGCATGTCGGACACGTGAGCGACAGGCCCGCAGCCACGTTAAGGCTCGGCTCCACACGCTCCCCGCAGTGCGGGCACACGTGATGGGCGCAACGGCTAAAGAGCAGACGCAGACTATTGTTGAGCTCGGTCATGGTGCCAAAGGTGGAACGCACGCCCGGTACGCTGGGGCGCTGGTGCAATGCGAGTGCCGCCGGCACATGCAGCACCTCGTCCACCTGGGCGTGCTCGGCCTGCGTCAGACGACGGCGGGTATAGGTGCTGAGCGCCTCCAGATAGCGGCGCGAGCCCTCGGCATAAAGAACTCCCAGCGCCAGCGAACTCTTGCCCGAACCCGACACGCCGGCAATACCCACGAGCTTTCCCAGTGGAATATCGATATCGATGTCCTTGAGGTTGTGTACACGTGCGCCACGCACCTCGATAGCCTGCGGGCTCATCTTCTGTTCTGTCACCTTTATCACCCTACTTATGCCATAAAACGCGGTCGCGGATGTACTCGCCCAGCATGGGCACAGTAAACCGGACGAGACCGTATCCGGCAGCCTCGATGACGCGCTCGCGAATCAGGCTTGCGCGATATTTACTCGCCCAGCTCTGGGTGCGATCGCAGCGCTCAATGATATCCGCCATGCGAGTTGGTTTGCCCTCGTCAACCGCCATGACCTCGATAAAAAGGCGCTGTGGACTGCGCAGCCCGTAATATAGAGGCGCGTCAACCGCTTCGTAGAACTCGGAGACGGCATCCGCATGGCCATCCTCGACATCGTGCCTTTCGATGACTTGCGAGCCACGCCGGACAGCAGAGCGCCACATGTAATAGCCCACCAGCTGAACCATATAGGGATGCCCCATGCTCCTGTGTGCCGCAAGGTCCGCCGTCTCCGCGTCAACGTAAAGACCAGTGTCTTTGACCGTCTGGATATATGAATCACGCACCTTGGGCAAGGATATCGCCCCCAGCGTACGCTGCTGGGCACGCCGCAAAAACGTCACGCTCGGCTCTTCGAGCAGATCGTCAACCATACTGGGTAAGCCGGCGAACACCAGCGCAAGACCGCGCTGGTCGCTATCGGGCAATCCCGTGGCATCCTGGTCTCCGAGCACCTGCTGATAGAGAACGGCAAGAGCCGCTAGTTCCTCGATAGACGCAGATTGCGCCTCGTCAATCGCAAACAGTATGCCCTTGCCTGGACCGAGCTTCTTGAGGCGCTCGTTGACCAGCCCTCGCAACGTTTCGCCCTTTGCTCGCGCCGCCTCGACCGACATCCGGCCAAACGACGAACCGAATTCCATTGACGTCACAACGGGCCTATTCGAGCGAAGCGCGTCGGCCAAGCGGTCGCATAAGCCAAGCGAAGCGGAATCGGAGACAACCGCCCATCCGCGCTCGCTGGCCAGACGTTGCAGCTCCCGCAGGAGAACTGTCTTGCCGCAGCCGCGGTTTCCCGTAATGAGCATGAGCCTGCCCGGCGCTCCGGCGCCGTTATCGAGCCCTTCCTCGAAATCTTCGATGACCGACTCGCGACCAATGAGCATCGGAGGCCGCTTGCCTGCCGTTGGCTTAAAGGGATTTGGATTCATGTCGGCCTCCTCGGATTGGCAAACGCTGCCTATAGTTATACCAACTTATACCGAGTTATACCAACAGCAGGTGACAAAGAGGCCGCCCTTCTATCACCTATGGCAGAAGAACTCTGCGTCTGCTGTTCGCCAGGGGCGGAAGGTGGTGGGATCGACCTTTACGTGGGCTGCCTCGGGGACGTCGTACCATTTGACCGTGTAACCGGCGCCGTGAGAGCAAAAGACCGAGTCGGGCGTGTTGGGCAGATCGGCCTCGGGCTCATAGGCGGCCGTCTCGATTACGCGCTCGGCATCATGGCAAGCCGAATAGCCGGCGAACTCCAGGTACAGGTGACCGCGACCGCTCGTGTAGGCAGCCACCTCCAGCGCATAATCCTGCACTTCGGATGCCGGCACGCGACCCGCAAGCTTCGCCCGGTCGCCTGTTATCGTCGGCGGCTCGTACTCGGCACCCATGCGCGTGGCATCCGAGAGCGCCCGGCCCACGCACTCCCCCGGCACCTCGAGCTCAAAGCGGTACCACGGCTCCAACAGCACCGCCGCGCCAGCCTCACGCGCCTGCATGAGCCCCTGGCGAATCGCGCGGTGCGTGGCCTGGCGAAAATCGCCGCCCTCGGTGTGTTTGGCATGCGCACGGCCGCCCGTAAGCGTAATGCGCGCATCGGTGATGGGCGAGCCGGTCAGCACGCCCAGGTGATCGCGTTCCATGGCGTTGGTGAGCGCCAAACGCTGCCAGTTAAGATCGAGCTCGTCGGTCGAGGTCACGGTGCCAAACTGCACGCCCGAACCCGCTGGCAACGGCTCCAGGCGTAGATGCACCTCGGCATAGTGGCGCAGTGGCTCAAAGTGGCCCACGCCCTCGACCGGCTGCGAAATAGTCTCCTTATAGAGAAGGCCGCCAGACTCAAACTCAACCGAAAGGCCAAAGCGATCGGCCAACACCCGCTGCACGACCTCGAGTTGCACGGCGCCCATCAACTGCAAATGAATCTGCTCGAGATGCGTATTCCAGCTTACGCCGAGCATGGGATCTTCATCCGCCAGCTCAGTCAACGCTTTGAACACCGCATGGACGTCGTGTTCGCCCGGAAGCACCGTATAGGTGAGGACTGGCGCGATGACAGGCGCATCGCCCGCGGGCTCCGCGCCCAAGGCGTCCCCCGGGCGAACGTGCGCAAGACCCGTCACGGCACAAATACCGCCAGCAGCAACTTCTTGGGCAAGCTCATACTTCTCGCCGTTATAGATGCGTACCTGATCGACCTTCTGCTCCCATGCCTCGGCACCGGAACGTCCTCCAATCATCTGCTTGGCATGCAGCGTGCCGCCGGTCACTTTAACCCAAGCCAAGCGCTCGCCGCGATCCCCGCGGCTGACACGATAGACGCGCGCGGCAAACTCCGGGAGCCACGCCTGTTCACGCATCAGCGCGCATATGCCATCCAGCAGCTCGTCCACGCCTTGGTCCTTAAGCGCCGAGCCGGCAAAGCAAGGAAAGAGCTTGCGCTCGGCAACCATGCGCGACAGCGTCGCGACGGAAAGCTCACCCGTCTCGAGAAACTCCTCGAGCGCCGCCTCGTCCAACGCAGCAGCGTCCTCCTGAACGGCACCACCCGCCAACAGTTCGTTGGCATCCAGGCAGCCCTCGGAAAGACGTTGCCCAAGTTGTGCCAGCAAAACATCGCGGCCGGGATTCTCCAAATCGATCTTGTTGATAAAGATAAACGTCGGGATGTCATAACGTGCAAGCAGGCGCCACAAGGTTTCGGTGTGCCCCTGCACGCCGTCGTTGGCACCCACAACCAAAATCGCATAGTCGAGCGCGCGCAGCGTGCGCTCCGCCTCGGCCGAAAAATCGACATGCCCTGGTGCATCTACGAGCATGGCATGGGTATCGCCATGGTCGAGCACGGCCTGCGACGAGAAGATCGTAATGCCGCGCTCGCGCTCGATCGCGTTAGTGTCCAGGTGCGAATCGCCATCGTCAACGCGGCCGCGCTTGCGAATGCGACCCGCGTTGAACAGCATGGCCTCGGCCAACGTGGTCTTGCCGGCATCGACATGCGCCAAGATTCCAACGACCGCTTGCTTCGACATGGCTCTCCTCTTATTACAAGCCCATCGCACGCGGCAACGGGCGTCCTCGTTCCACACTGGATGATACAATTTACGAGCCGGCGGGCGAAGCGGGCCCTATCCCCCGACCGAGCTCATCGCCCCGCGTTGCCGCGCGGCGATTTTCGTAGGTTCGCGCCTTGCGAAAGCCGGCTTTCAAAACAGCGCAGCGAACGAAAATGGCCCCACCCGGAGCCATTTTCGTTCGCGCGAATTGTTGATACGCGTCTCCGCTCTTATGCCTCGCGCAGCCAGTCAAACGCAACACGCGGCGTGCCGTCTGACACATACACGATGCCGGCGCGCTTAAACCCGGCCTTGATGCTCGCGCCCTGCATGGGCAGGTTGTCCTGATGCGTGTCGATGCGCAGGTGATCGGCACGCTCCTTGGCAAAGGCAAACATCGCAGCCGCGATGCCGTGCACGGTGCCGTCGGATGCCACGCGGTGCAGCACGGCATATGGAGCGTCGCTACGCCATTGACCGTCCTCAATTACGTCATAGCACTCGTCCGGGCCCGGTAAAAAGGCAAACGTCGCCACCACGCGACCGTCGACTTCGCACACATAGCCGCCATCAGCGGCGATATCGGCAGCCAGTTGCTCGGCAGAAGGCGTGCCCTCGGGCCACTGCGTGGCGTTGCCATGCGCGCGCATAAAGGCACGGGCCGCGTCATAGATAGCCATGACGGCGGGAATGTCGGTATCGAGGGTTTTTCTGATCATCACGCGGCGACCTCACGTTTATTGGTATCACTTTGATTGAGCAATGATACCAACGTTTGGAGAGGGGCGCGATGCAGATGGGAAGCAAAAAGCGAGCCGCCTGGTCAAAGGCCAAAAGCGAGTTTTTGGGCGCTGCTACCGGCAGCGATATGAGCGACCTGTTTGCACGCGAGGACGAGCGCCGCGACGCCCTGGACGCCGAGCGCGATGAGGCCTGGCGCTACAAGTCGTGCGAGCGCAAAAACCGTTACGACACACGCGCCGAGGCCGAGGCAGTTATGGCCGACTGCGAAAACCGCGGGCGGCGTGGTTTGGCCTGCTACAAATGCGAATACTGCGGCGGCTGGCACTTGACGTCGCACCCTTGGAAATAGGCGCCGCATCGGCACGGCATTGACGGAGCGCCAGCCATCGCACGCAAGCTACGGGCGCGGCGGCACCAAAACATCGTAGCGAACGGCCTTGCCCGCAAGTTGATAGCTCGGCTTAACGCCGGCAAGCAGCGGCCCCTTCACCGGCCGCTTGATAACGACCTTGCGCGGGCGCGCCGCAAGCGCAGCTTCGACCAGCGTCTCCTCATCGGCGCACGGCTGCTCCAGATGGTGCAAGAGTTGGAACTTCTTTTTCACCGCCGCGCTCTTGGTGCGTTCGGGAAACATGGGATCCAGATATACCACGTCGGGGGCGGCAAGCTCGCCCCGCCCGATCAGCTCAGCCGTATGGCGAAGGCCGGCAATGCTGTCCTCGCCCGCATGTAAGCGCATGCGCGACACGGCAGCCGCAAGCGCCGGATCATCTGCCGCGCGATCCAGGGCATCCTTGAGGAGCGCCGCGATCACGCAATCCTGCTCATACAGATCGACGGTAAAGCCCGCGGCCGCCAACAGCAGCGAATCCTCGCCAAAGCCTGCCGTGGCATCAATCGCCCATGGGCACTCGATGCCTTTTGCGCGCGCAGCCTTTACCAACAGCTCTTGCTGCAGACGGCCCTGCTTGAGCCGCGGAAGCATGCGGTCAAAATCGGCACGCAGCTCCATCGTGCCGTCGGTGAGCGTGAGGCCCTCGGACTTCCCGATCAGCTCAAGCCCCGCGGCCCGAGCAACAGAAAAGGGATCGACGACGCCCATGGGCACTCCTTAGCAAGCAAAACGAATACGCGAGTGCCGTTTATGCCAGCACCCAACCGTCCGCTATTGTCCCACATGCGACATGGTCCACAGCATCGCAATGCAAAGCACCGCCATCAATCCCGTGCACACGGCAGCGATCACAGAATCACCCATGCGCCTTCCCAACGACTGCGGCTCACGCACTTGCCCTGCTCCGTACATCATGACTCCTCCTTGAGACCAGCTCCTTGTTACGGCCTCATCATCGCAGCGCCGCACATGGGCTGCCATCGATTTGGCTTACGTCCAGCTTTCCTTTTTGAAAGGTTGGACCGTACAGGCAAGAGACGCTTTCAAACGCATGCATCGCCCCGTTGAACTACAATGTGCTTCACGATATGTGCCGCAACCTGGGTGCGACAGATTCTCCGCGCCCGCATCGAAAGGACCAGCTATGAGCGCCGCTCGCAAGACACTCAAAATCCTTGCCCTGATTTATTTTGTTCTGGGCATCGCCAGTCTCGTCATTGGAATCGCCGGCATCGCGACCGGCAACCTCGATTCCACGTACGGGTCGAACGCCATGCTCGCCGCGGTCGTGCTGGTCGCCAAGGGCCTCATCGATCTCGCCGCAGGTGTTGCGGGCATCAAGGGCGCCAACAAGCCTTCGCAGGTGGATGCTGCGTTTAAGCTCGGCATCGTTGCCGCAATCGCCACGATTGCGCAGGCCGCGCTCACGCTTCCAACGCTCGGCGGCAGCGCCGTCAATATCGTCGCCTTTGTCATCGTGGTGTACGACCTGTTCTTTGTTCAGCAGGCACACGCCGTTAAGGCCGAGAACAAGGACCGCCTGTAAGCGCTCGCTTCTCATAACCTCTGCAGCCAAGCAACTAAAAAGGGCCGATCGCGCATCTCCGCGGTCGGCCCTTTGCGTTTTCCCAGATAAAACCTACCAAAATGAACCTGTCCTTTTTTGGCAGGCTGTTAGCTGTGGCGGTACTCGGCGATGATGAAGTCGATGTCGGTTTGAAGGGTGTCGAGGTTTGCCAGGCGTTCTTTGTCGGCGGGGCGTGTGCGGTAGTAGTACGGCGTCATCTGGAACACCGCCTCGATGTCGGCCTGGGTCCGAAGCGTAATATTCGCAGACACCCGCTGCGTTCCGACCAACTCGAGCTCGGTGGTCTGCGGCAGCTTCTCGTCGTTAAGGTACGGCGTATCGTAGAGCACTTCCTTAAGCCCAAACAGATGACGTGCACCTGGCACGACGGTGTAGAGTGAACCGTCTGGCGCCAGCACGCGGGCAAACTCGCGCTCGTTGAAGGGAGCGAAGAGCTCGGTCACCATATCGAAGGCGCCATCAGCCACGGGGATGTCCTTCATGTTGGCCACGAAGTAGGTCGCATCGCCGCGCTTGGCGGCCAGGCGCACCATCTCTTTGCCCAGGTCGAAACCGTAAGCGTCCACGCCCGGCACCGCGCCCATGGCACTCGTATAAAAGCCCTCGCCACAGCAAATATCGAGCAACGTCATGGGGCCGTTCGTAGACGCAGCGCGCCCAGACACCTGCTTGCGCACCAGCTCGACCATCGCATCGCGCAACGGCGCGTAGTATCCACGGTTCAGAAAGTCACGACGGCTGCGCGCCTGCGACTTGGGATCGCCCATGGAGTCGCCGCTCTTGGATGAGCGCAGCAGATATAGATAGCCCTCGCGCGCACGGTCAAACCGGTGTCCGCCCGCACATGCAGCACCACGCTCGTCATCCACCAGTGACTCATGGCAAACGGGACACAACAACATGGCTACTCCTTAGCGCGAACAACACAACGCCCATTATTGTCGCACGCCTTCCCCACCTAGTCATAGGGGACGTTCTTGAATGACTAGTCGATTAGGAGTATCATCGTTTGCGCAAATAAGCACGAAAGAGCATATTAGAGATTGAGAACGCATGGCTGACACCGTATCTAAGCACATTGACATGACCACCGGCTCGCTGTGGCGCAATATTCCCCTGTTCGCCTTCCCCGTGGCCGCCACGAGCATCTTGGAGCAGCTGTCGAACCTCATCGCCACGGTCATTATCGGTAACTTCTCGGGCGACCAGGGAACCCTCGCCATGGCGGCGGTCGGCTCCAATGTTCCGCTTACCAGTCTTATGCTCAACCTGTTTATTGGCATGTCGCTTGGCTCCAACGTGGTCATCGCCAACGCTATCGGCCGCAACGACCAAAACATGGTCAAACGCGCCGTCCATACCTCGATTTTAATGGCGCTCGTGGGCTTTGTCGTCATCGCGCTGGGCGAGATCTTTGCCGAGCCCATGCTCGCCGCGCTCAACGTTCCCGCCGAGACCATGCCGCTCGCCTCACTCTATCTGCGCGTCTTTTTGCTCAGCATGCCCTCGATCTTGCTCTACAACTTTGAGGCCGCGATCTTCCGCTCCGTCGGCATCACCCGCATGCCGCTGCAGGCGCTTGCCGTGTCCACCGTCCTCAACATTGGCCTGGACCTCATCTTTGTCCCCGTACTCCACTGGGGCGTCGCGGGCGTCGCCATCGCCACCGCCATCGCCTACACCGTCAGCGCCGCCACACTCTTTATCCGCCTGCTCAAGACCGACTCCGTCGTCCGCGTCACCCCACGCAACCTGGCTATCGACCCCGTCGCCCTCAAGCGCATCGTCAAGATCGGCCTGCCCGCCGGCATCCAAAGCGCCGTCTTTGCCGTCGCCAACATCATCATCCAGTCTGCCATCAACAGCCTGGGCACCGAGGTCATGGCGGCATCGAGCGCCGCCATGAGCCTAGAGTACGTGTGCTATAACCTGCTCAACAGCTTTAGCCAGGCTTGCACCACCTTTGTGGGACAAAACCACGGTGCCCGCCAGATCGACCGCTGCACCAAAACGCTCAAGGTCTGCCTGGTCGAAGGCGGTATCGTTGCACTCACCACGATCATCGTTATTGTCGGCCTGGGGCGCGAGATCTTGTCGCTCTTTAACAGCGATCCCAACATCGTCTCGATCGGCTATATCCGCGTATGTTCGATCTTCCCGGCGTACGCCTTTAGCATGTTCTACGAAAACATGTCCGGCTACCTGCGCGGCTTTGGTATCTCGCTCACGCCCGCCCTCATCACCATGATCTGCGTCTGCGGCATCCGCTTCTATTGGGTGTTCTGCGTGTTCTCGCACTTCCGCACCTTTGCGAACATCATGATGGTCTACCCCATCAGCCTGGGCACCACGGCGTTCTTTATGGTCGTGGCGGTACTACTCTGCCACCCGGCACGCACCTATCGCGCCACCCAAGCCAAAGCGACAGCCCGCTAAACACCGCACTCAACGCCACGCCAGTCGTTAATTGACAATATGTGAGCTCATATAGTCGATAAAGCGCCTCGTGGCGATGGGCATGGTGTCCCAGCTGCGCCAAGCGGCCACCACGTCGCGCGAGGGGGCATGCACGATAGGCCGCACACGGATATCGGCCTGCATGCCCTCGACGGTACGGCGATACAGCATGCTCACGCCTAGGCCCTCCTCCACCATCGCCATGATGGTGTAGTCGTCGGTCACCTCGCTCGTCACGTGCGGCGACAGCCCATGCGCCGCGAATGCATCGAGCACCAGGCTCTGTTCGCCTTCATCCAGCAGCACAAACGGCTCGGACGCTAGGTCAGCGAGTGTCACCTTTTCCTTTGCCGTCAGCGGATGCGCCGCCGGCAACAATGCCACCAACTCGTCGTGATAGACCACACGCTTCTCGAGCCCAGCGGTAAATCCGCGTGCCGTAAAACAAAAATCAACCACGCCATCGTGCACCCACTGGGCGTTGCGCGTGTAATCGCCCTGCTTGAGGGTAAAGTGTACGCCCGGGTGCAGGGCCCCAAAGTCGCGGATCACGCGCGGCAACACGGTTCGGCTCACGTTGGTAAACGTCGCAATACGAATATCAGTCGAGGAAAGTCCCAGCAGCTCCTGGCGCTTGCCCTCGAGCTCGGCCTCGGCGGTCACGATCTGGCGCAGGTACGGCAGATACTGCTTGCCGTCGCGCGTAAGCGAAACGCCCTGCTTGCCGCGCTCGATAAGCGTGGTGCCTAACTCGCGCTCGAGCGCCTTGACGGCCTGGCTCACCGCACTTTGCGTATAGTCCAGCTCATCGGCCGCGCCCTTAAGACTGCCGCGATCGACCACCATACAAACAATCTGATACCGCGATGCCATTGTGCCTCCCCATCGATGTAGCCGTAAAACGTTTTGCCATGGTTTTTTCTGCCAACATTAGCATTTCTTAATCATACTGAAGATACATTCGCTTTACTACATCCACATCTGAGAGCAGAATCCTTTTTACGAAACCGTTCTGTAACAAAAGGAGCCTCATGGATCGCAAAAAAGCAATCGCGCTCTCATTTTCCGTTCCCGTCGCATGGGGCTTTTCGTATCCCCTCATGAAGATCGGCATGGACAGCATGAACGCCACGAGCATCGTCGCGCTACGCTGCATCATCGCCTTTGTGGCCTGCCTGTTGCTCTTCCACAAGCGCGCTTTCCGCATCAACCGCGACCTTATGGTTCGCGCCGCTATCATCGGCGCCATCATGGCAACCGAGCTCACCTGCATGTGCCTGGGCTCCAGCCTCACTTCCGCCTCCACCGCCGGCTTTTTGCAGAGCCTGACGGTCGTGATCGTGCCGTTTGCCAACGCCGCCCTGCTGCGCCGGGCGCCCGAACGCAAAGTGCTCGTCGGCACCGCCATCGTCACCTGCGGCATGCTGCTGCTCTCGGGCGCCGACTTTAGCAGCCTGAATCCCGGCGCGATCATCATGCTGCTCTCGGCCTTTATCTATGCCAGCCACATCATCGTGGCCAAGCGCTTTGTCGAAGAAGTCGACCCGCTGGCTCTGGGCGTTTGGCAGTTGGGCTTCGGAGGCTTGTTCTCGGTTATCGCCGCATTCACCTTTGGCGGTTTCACGCTTCCCGGCACGCCGAGCGAGATTGTCGTTGTCGTCGCACTCGCACTCATCTGCTCTGCCTATGGCTTTATCACCCAAACACTCGTGCAGCCCCACGTGCCCGCCGAGACCACCGGCTTCGCCTTCTCGCTCGAGCCAGTCTGCTCTGCCGTCTTCTCGTTCTTCCTGGTCGGCGAGGTCCTGAGCCCCATCGCCTTCTTTGGCGCCGCCCTCATCCTCACCGGCGTCATGGTGGCAACCGTCGAGCTTCCGCGCCTTCGCGCGCATGGACAGGCTCGCATGGCAGGAGCGCCCGAGCACGTCTCGTAGACCCCACTCTTCATACAGCCATGGCATAAAGGCAACCGGTGCGCCTTTACAATAGATGCAAACAGAGCATCTGACGCAAAGGAGCCCCA
>UMKG01014560.1_pt1 | contig 20382 bp, 14 predicted proteins | sample 1966261 | NCBI WGS metagenome assembly UMKG01 (sample SAMEA4836169, study PRJEB28245) | human gut metagenome | biome: gut microbiome; material: fecal sample | place: Denmark | collected 2008 | reverse complement strand
CCGCCACAATTATAAGGACAATTCCTTTTTTTCTTTGTTTCATTCCTTGACCCCCTGTTCATTACTTGAAAAGAAATATTGTTACAAATAACCCACTTAATATAAACACGACCCCCAATATCACGGATAAAATATTCATTGCTGCAGTCCGATCATCAACCAACTCATTCGGATTATCCGGATTAATTTTTATTTTATATACCATCCCTTTCGTCCTCTTCTTTAAATTAGAATATTCATGGTTACACACTGTTTGCTTCTCACCATGGAAATAAACTTCATAGACCGGGCATTCGGAATTTCTGCTATTTCCATTACCAGTTTTCAACCTAGTGTTAATACACACGGCATTTCCAATCGGATAAGTAATATGCTTTTTCTCATATGATTTATGAAAAATGACTTGCAGAACAAGAAGTAATCCCATAACAGTAAATACATTTACCAGAAGTATGGTTGCCAGCCACCCCATAACATCAATTTCTAAAAGAACTCCACTTAAAACCAAACTAAAACCAATATATGGTATGATGAAAAACAACATATTCTTTCTCGGGTCCTTGAAATGACAGCAGCCATAAATTCCAATCAGCAAAAATACTTGTCCAAAGAGGCTGATACATAAAGACTCATGTCCGTTTTTATCGCAATAATCCCCTGCTACTAAAGAGCCAGCAAACCATAAGAGCAGTAATATACTGCAAACTATATCTTTCTTTGAGGAACCTTCTTCCTTGTTCTTATTCATCTCAACATCTCCCTTAATTATTAGTATAGGTAAAGTGCATAGGATCAAAGTAAGCCGCTGACCAGTCACCGCCCCAGTAGAAGCCGTGCTTTTTCCATACGGCTACTACCTTTTTTGTAACAGCCAGTTTATCTTCCCCTGGTTTATATGGCCATCCGGTATAAGTAGCTCCATTGTGCGTCCAATTTAAATCGATAACCGAACCATACGAATGATAGGATAGTTTATTTTTATTGGATGCCATATGGCGCCAATTGTATCCGGCAGTACAGGTCGGGTCGACCGGAAATTTTAATTTTGTCATTTCCTCAAATACGGCCTTGATTTCCTGAGCCAATTTTTTATGTACCGTTAAAGTCATTTTTCCTTTTTTATGGCTAGTCGTATAAATCGACACTTCTATTTGAGTAAGATATGGTTGCATATCTAATTCTGTTGTAGGTATACCTCTCGGAAACAACCATTTCATGCGCTCAGTTACCGGGATTTTTGCCGGATCTCCTGCACTTTCACTCGTATTGCTTTCCGATGCTAAGGAATAATATCTGAGTACATGCTCTGTGTAGTATTGATCGCCGTATCGCCAGGGTCCTAACTGTTCCGCTCGGATTCCGGTGTTTCGTTTTCCTCCACTTTTCTTTTTGGCAAAGGAGAAAGTATTTTGTTGTGTCCATTTGCCATCTTTTTTTACAGCATAATCAATATAAGCACCACCGAAGTTATATCCCTGCAGCGCCAACTTTATATGTAAAAGGTCACTGGGAGAAGTACACCCTGCTTTTGTAATCATTGCGCTTAAATAGGCTACCCCCTGCTTAATGCTTTCTTCCGTAGATAAAGTATTTGGTGGCAATCCTTTACTTTCCGATGCCTGAAAAACATCTTGTCCATTGCCGCCACTCTCTTGTTGCATTACCGCAAGAAATAAATCAATGTAGGCTTCCATCTTATGTTTTGCAGCCTCTTTTAACACTTGGTCACGATATGATTCTACTTCATCCGATAATAGCAATGAAACAGAAACGCTTACACTGCTATCTCCACTGTTTCCACCCTCCTCTTCTTCTCCACCACCTAAAACGACCGTTACAATACTGGTCACTGTTACCGGCAGAATCAAGACAACAGACAGCAATAACATTCCAATCGCCAAGATGGAATATAATGTTTTCTTCATCACATTCCCCCTTGAAAGATTGCCTCTTCATCTGCCGGCAGATGCACCTTAAATTCAATGTTTCGATCCGATGCGATTGCTAAGATGTTTTCGCCAACATCCAGCTTGGATATTCTTGCTATCTGTGACGATGTTAATTCTCCATCGAAAATCTTTCCAAGCAATCCGGAAACATTGGAGTCCTGATGAAAAATAAATTTATATTGAGTCAACTCAAATACTGTTTTCATCTTGTCTACATCTTTATCCGCCGTTCCCTCCGGAACATAATCTCTGACAGACTGACTCGCCAAGCCAATGCCGCCAAAATATTTTCTCGCCTCGCGCAAATAAACGGTTATCATGTCCAAGGCATGAGGCTTTTTCGTGTTCACCCATCGATGGCTCTCATCAATTAATATCAAGGTGTGTATAATATCCCAGGCATCCAGTGTTTTGTCATAAAGACCTTTCATCATTAATTTGCCGTTTGTAACACAGTTATCCCAACAAAGAGATACCATATCAAACAACAGGGCATCAAAAACTTCCGGTTTCATGTCCTTTATGGTGGATATATCGAAAGTTACAATCTGCTGATCCTGAATGTTATCAATGGTCGTATAACCATTAAATAAATTTCCATAGGTATATACAATGCTTTGAATAACCTTACGAATCTTATCAAGCAGCACCAGGTTATTCTCTACCAATACCAGTTCAACTTCCTGATATGTACCATCTTGCATCTCATTAATTTTTTCATTTATAAACTGCAACAGATCTTCAAAAATCGGATACTCTTTTGCCGGAAGTCCTGTAATCGGACGCGTAAGTTTTCCTTTTTTTAACTCAAATCCCCACTTTTTATATAGCTGTCTAAGCAGCTCCTCAAATTCAATAATTTCCTGTGTGGTATAATCTCCGGCCACCAGGAATTTATAAATTGTACTTACCTTTGAGATATGCATGGTAAATGAGACCACATCATCCTCTCCACCTCGAAGGATCTCCAACGGATTTAAGATACCATTTGTTCCATCCAGTTTCAGTACCTTGCCACCCAATACATTTGTAACGGTGGTAAATTCTCCTGAAATATCAAAAGTCCGGACAAAATCACCAACGATGCCCGTATGTAGTAACAATTTTTTTAACAGCGTTGACTTGCCGCTACCCATTGTTCCACAACACAAGAAGTTGTAGTAAAGTCTGCTTTGTGACTTAAGAAACAAATTAAAAAGCACATCACCGCCACAAGGCGTTTTCCCCAAAAATAAACCATTTTCATCTGCTAAATGGGAATAATGAAATGGATTTCCAGCTGCGATTGCACTGCTGGTCAACGGCTGGCCATAGACAAAAAACCGTTCCTGCTCCTGCCTTGAATAAGATTTAAACATACTTGTCCATTCGGTTTTTGTTTCATTCATGAAAAGAGTACCGAGGTAACCATTGCTCTCCAGTTGTGCTTTTATGTCCTTTACCTTTTCTTCTAACTCAGTCCAAGATGAATCGGAAATAAAAATTCTGGCATGAATTAATTTAACGACTTCACCCAAATTACTTATTTCATCGTACAGCGTTTCTAATTCCTGAAAGCGTTTTTTGGCATCGTAGCTTTCCTGATAATTTTTTGCTTCATTATAACGATATCCTTGCTCTTTCATGGAACGATTAATATTCTTTTTAACTGTAATAACATCATCCGTCGCTATGTCAACAAAAACTGCGGTATTTGGAATATTACAAATGTTTGCCAGCCAGTAATCATCCAGTGTTTTTGGATATTCAAAAATGTGCAAGCAGGCTTCATAGCCGCCACCGGTGGATATATATTTGGCATCCATAAAGGTAATTCCACCCTGTGGCTGAATTTTTTCCAGTAAATAGGTATCAACTTTTCGTTCTTTTTCCTTATCCCTAGCCATTGTTATATCCCCCTTTTATCCATTTGTCATAATGCACTTATTCAGTAATCGGAATTGAATTTCTTTCTTTTTTTCAAAAGAAATCTTATCAATCAAGCCCCCTCTTCCACCACCCAGAACACTGAATAGCGTGCGCATATTTTTTTCCAATCCTTCTTCTGTCTCAGAAAAAATCATATAGTAGTATTCGCGGGTCGTATTATGTTTTTCCAACCACTCCAACTCATCCAACTTTTTCTGTAACTGCTCCTTAAAAATTGTATTTTTCGTACTTTTAATTTTGTATTCCAGGAATCGCTTTTGTTTTTCATAATCACATGGAAAATTAATACATACAATTTTTAGCGGTTCTGCATACAGTCTGTATAACTTAGCAAATTTCAAACAATCATACTCCACTTCATCCTCCGAAGAATTGATCAGATCCTTTGCCTGTATCTGGAGCAAATCCATGTAACTTCCATCATCCATGTAATAATATCCCTGTTCCGATATTCCACGGATTGGGACAATTTCTAATATATTCTTTCTAACAGAAGCCTTTTTTTCCTTTTTTGTCTTGCTCATATCCAATAGCCTCCTCTCTTCGTTTCAGTCCTAATTCTGTAGCTTTACTTTCATTTACAATTGGAAGGTAAATCTCCCTGTCTTTTCTGATATACAAAAGCAAGCTCTCCCAATTTCTTCTCTTTTTGTTCCAACTGCTTTTCATCGTAAGAAAGATGGCACACACAGCGGAAAATATATAAAATGGAATACGAAGCATACTATGTACCATACTTCCAAGCAAAAAGGATACCGCCCCATAAGTCAGTAAAAAGAAAAAATCAAACAGATAAATACTTTTACCAACTTTCGTTTCACTTTTAATATCCTGAACTACAATGTGTTTCATTCATTTTTCCTCCCTGCATTGTCTCCAAATATATCTTTGCTTCCCGGCTTCTTTGGTTCATCATTTTCATTTGAATTATCACCTCCGGATATTCGATCAAACATATGCCCTCCGGCATCGATTGGTTGATTGGCGGGTGCATTTATTGAGTCGATTGACATTCCAGGCCTGCTTTCACCGGATAAGTCCTTTTCCATTTGTTTCATGCTATCGACCCCTCTGCCGGTGCTTTCCTTTGAAGCGACTCCGTTTAGGGCATCATTTCTGGTTCGGTTATGCCCAATCTCATCCATCTTCTGGTAACCACCATTCTTTTTCCCCTGTTCCGATGACATTGCCGATGTCGAATTTGGAGACGGACTTCCTGCTCCGGCAAATTCTGCATTTTCTTTTTGTTTGCTACTCTCCGGTGTTTGGGAAGATGCTGTCTCTCCATTTCTACCATTTGCAGCCTCTTTTTCTCCGGATTCCAGTACATCGGCATGATTGTTCTGGTTATTAGTTGCATTGTTGTTTTGGTTATTATGATTTGTTGTCTTATTATCCATGTTATTGTCATTCGACTGGTTATTGTGCTGATTAAGTGCATTATCCGCACTGGCTGTTGCCGCTCCGGCATCAACCATATCTTGTGCCTGTTCATCCATGGCCGGATTTCCACTAAATGCTTCTTTCGCATTTGGTTTTGAGAAAGCTCTGGACGCTCCATTTTTTACTGCACCTACTCCGGATTTAACAGCACCTGCTGCGGCACCAACTGTACTGGCAGCCATTCGTCCGCCATAAAACAAAGACATCATTTTTCCCATTCCATCACTGGCTCCGATATCTGCTCCTGTCAGTTTTTGAATCAGATTTGGCCCATCGATCACTGCAAAAGCAATGAACAACAAAATAAGGCCTTTTGATATTCCGGATACATCCCATTGAGAGATAAATTTCGTAGCCAACAAGTAGAATTTAATCATTACAGTTGTCATCAGGAGCAATATATAGCTGTCTTTCAAAGAATCCAATATCTTCAAAATCTTTTGATTATTGTTTAAATTTGCTGAATATAAATAAGCCAATAATCGATGTATTACAATCTCGTAAAGAATCCGTATCACCTTGTAAGACATAAATAAGTAAATGATTATGAGTGAAATCAATTCCATCCACATCACGCCATAATCCACTGTATAACGATAGTAAAATTCATTTAGCAAATCTGTCCATGCAACGCCATCATACAATTCATCCAGAGAATATGTTATATTGTTCTTATCATCACTTTCTGACTGCAGTCCATTTTTCAAAATATCCTCTGCATCTCCCTCAAAATCATCCGGGTCGAGAATTTCCTGAATATCCAGATTTTTAAACTGGCTTTTTGAAAATGTGTCATAAACCTTATCTGCATTTTTCTTGCCCTTTGTTTTCTTATTCAAATTGGCAAGACCAACCGTCTTTTCCAGCCACTTTATATCATGTATATTGTTACCAATCGTGCTGTAGACAACTGCTGAACTCTGTCCACCTAATATCTCACTTCTAACTTCACTGCTGATAAATTTATTCATGGTATTAATTGCGTAGGTACTGGCGGAAACAACCGTAACTGCTATCAGAAGATTAATGGCAATCTTTGGTTTCTTTTCCCAACCAATGCACAACAATATTCCAATCAGCAAAATAGATAAACAAACCAAAGCAATAAATACAGGCTTCCACTGATCGATAAATGTTTTCACCGGATTATATTTGGTAAAATCAATAAATCCAAAACAAGTATCGTAAAGGCTGGCACATACATCTGCCAGGGCTGCTATTCCCTTTGTAATGCCCCAGCCAATGAATCGAAATGCACTGGCTACAATTCCATTCTCATGAAAAAGACCCGGATTGCTTGATAATATCTTAATCACTTGAGAATCTTCTAACGCCAGAGATTGAATCTGGCAGGTGAACATTGGAAATACCAAAAGCAATAAAAAGAAAATAATTTTTTTCTTTTTGTCTAATCTGTCTTTCATTGCATCGTTTCCTCCTTTCCCATTTCTAGCAAATCCATATATTTTTCTTTTGTCTGCTCATCGATATCTGCATCTTGCAGCATATCCATGACTGTATCAATTTTCATATTCTTTTTAATCGTGCTTCCAAGCACCTCTTTCAAAGCGGCAATCAAATTTTCACTGTTTTCCAGTTCGCCAATTTTTACCGTTTTTTCCTTTTTATCCGTCTTGTCTTCTGTCCTCGTAAAATTGAATAGAGCAAAACTCATACGATAGTCCCAAACTCTTTCCTCAACCTTAATATGAGTTAAATCTTCTTTGTTTACATTTTTCATATCCACTTCATCCGGATTCGGAAAAGTATCCGTCAAATATTCGTATCGAAACAATAGCCGCCTTCCATTTTCCTCACTGTTAAAGATCGGATGAGGCGTTATAAGCTTTCCTTTCAGATCACGCCTTTTCATGATTCTTTTAATCACACATTCACCCGGTTTTAATTCTTCTAACTGATTCATGTTTAACAAAGGTTTTTCCGCTGTTGATTCCATGATTGTTTTATTGCCGGACAGTCGGCTTCCGTTTCGCTGCATATCAATAATCGTTTCGGAGCCTAAATTGGTGGAAAACTTCTTTGTCGTCTCATCGTCATCTGACAAGATATAAATTGTATTTCCACAGTTACCGGCAATAGTTTTTGCATTCTCACCGTACAACTTATTTAACTGTGCATATGCCTGTATATAAAGATCAAACGATATGTTTCTGCCTAAGCATACCGTGATAATGTTTTCCATTGCCTCGATCGCCGGCATATTACCAAATTCATCAGCAATAATCTTCACGCGGTTTTTACACTTTCCGTTCTGCTGTCTGGTAGCCTTTCTCGCCAGCACAAAGTATAACTGCCGGATAAAGACTGAACCCAAGAAATGAGCGGATTTATCATAATCCGGCATTTCAATAAAAACAGCAATCGGCTTATCTCCAAATCCAATATCTTCTAAATTCATCGTTGACTCCGCCGTCATTTTGGCGAAGTTTTCATAAGTAAAAATCGTTAATTTCATAAGCATGCTGGAATAAATACTAGCCTTTGTCCTGCTTCCGGCTACTTCAACTCCAAAGAACTTGATTTTGGCCCGATCCAAAGCCGGACGCATTTGAAAAAACATATCCAATCCTGTGATATAAGGATTGTCTGGATTGGTTTGACTAACCAATTCTCCAAACAAATTGATGATGGAAAACATATTAATTTTTTGAATATGTTTTTCCTTCTCTTCTCCTGTGGCATTTTCAACTTTAATCCATTCAAACACATCTTCAATTACGGCTATCACAAGGGCAGATAAAAGTGAAGTAGGCGAATCCTGCCAAAAAGTATCACCATTTATCGGCTTGTCTGGATTAAAAATGGAATAGCAAAAAGTCTGTACCAAAAGCTCCGCATTGGCATAATCGCCGGCTGCATATAAACTAATTACCTGATCTAAAGGATTAAATCCCATGGAGTGTTCAGGATCTACTAAAGAAAGCAAATATACCTCATATCCTCTTTCTTCCAAAGTTTTCTTTGATGTTTTATACAATTCTGTTTTTGGATCCAGCACAACCATGGATGTCTTATTTTCTGCTCTGGAATAAACATCAATTGAGGGAATAACATACATTTCCCCTTTACCGGAACGAGTAATGCCGATGCACAAGTTGTTAGTCAAATCCGGATCAATGTATAAATTTTTTCCAATTCGAGATACAATAGTACCTCCATATCCCGGAAATGGTTTATCGCGATCCGGAATACTTCTATATTGTTTTATGATTTCTTTTGTAGTTGTCCATCTGGAACATCCCTTTTGGTTCAAGTTAAAGCCTTTCGATGAAAAAGATGCTCTCATTCGGTAACCCTGCCTAATATTAACAACTAAACAAAAGCAGCCATAAACCAAGCATATAAAACCATATATACTATGGTATTTATGAATCCTTTCAAAATCCGGAAAGATATTTTTTATCCCTATGTAGTATTCCGGATGATCCATGTTACCTTGCCATTGTCCCAAATTTAGAATGATATTAAACAAATAATTAATCAACAAATAAAATAACAAATCCTCTAAAATCAAAACAACAGCAATGACAATCCCTTTTCCTAAAAACCGTTCCAATCTAAGTTCGTTAGTACCCCTTTTAGCCATGATTCACTCCTATACATTGAAGGGGGGAAAATCTCCCCCTTCAACCATTATTCATCTTGTCTTGATTTTAAAAGCTCCAATTAGCTGCAATCCATTTGCCAATCGTAACGCACCCTGCAACAAACAGCGTTCCCAATATGCCCCAGCCTCCATAGCTTTTAGCTTTTTCATGAGCCTTTTCACTCGGCAAAGCAAACATGACTCCGACTATAAATATAGTGACCACAGCCAGAACATAAGCATATGGCGCCACCGTTCCACAAAAATCAATTATGTTTTTTGCTAATTTTGCCATGACTATCCCCTCCTTCCTTTATCTTTCTTTTTTTTACCAGAATAAATAATATTCCAACAACAGCTGCCAACACCAACACAACCGCAAGTGTTATTACGAACACCGGAACTTTATTTGTCTCTTTGGTCTGCTCTAACTGATAAGTTGCTTTCGCAGCCACGACATAAGATAGCTCTTTACTATCTGTTTCTTTTACTCCTGTATAATAACTGGAATACACATAGGTTGAATCCTCGTTATGTGTTATACTCCCGGAATAATCGACCCGGTAGTGTGGTATCTTTTTTCTAACAGTAGCCCTTGCTTTTCGGTAAATGGTACCATTTTTCTTATAACTTTTTCCATTCCAGGCAATCTTTTGAACCTTATACTTGTCCGGATTGCCACCTACACTTTCAATCAATGCCGTTTCATATCCTTTTAAAGGTTCCTGCGTGTTTTTCTTAACTTTTAAATCTTGCCAGATAAAAGTCTCCGCATCATACCCGGAAAACAGTATATCGATATGAGAATAATCCCATGTTTCTGCTGTTTTTCTCGTGGAAGTTTTCACACAAGGAACAGCTGCTATTTTGCCGGTCTTTTTGTCTGTAACCGTTACCGTCTTTTGACTGGGTGCCTTATTAGCAGCAGCCAATGAATCAAATTCGGAATATGCGGATACCGTCTGCTTCCATTTCTTCTTACTCTTTTTTTCTTTTTTACTGACCCCGGTCAGTGTATATGTAACACCGTCTTTCGTTATATTCTTCTCCGACTTAAAAGAATCACTTTTCTTCATAGGCTTTGTCTTTTTTATGAGTGTTACTTTTTCCTTCACCTTTACCGGATTTTTGCTTACCGTTTCGTAAGATACATTCTGCAACTGGTATGTTTTACCATCCATGACAATATTTTTATCAAATGTTTGTTTTTCTTCTTCATTCAGAGTGACATACTGTTTTTCCTTTTGAATCAACTCCGGAGCTGCCGCCCGGACACCAACTCCGGGCAACATTACCAAAACAAATACTGATAAAGATAAGATGCTTATTAATCTACTTCTTTTTCTCATATCTTCTCCCTTTTCTCCACAACATGATGCCACCTGTGCCACCACTTAAACCTACTAACAACAACCCAAGTATCAGATTCAAATACCCTGTCTTCGGTGATGTCTTACTGTCTTTCCCTTCCCAAAACTTCTTTGGTGTTTTGGTTGTAATAATTCCCAGTTTTTTATCAACCATAGACACGATCTGCTCGTCTTTTGTGTCCTTGATCTGATATGTGACCGGTTTCGCCAATTCATATCCTTCCGGTGCTTCTATTTCCTTAAAGGTGTAGGTTTCCCCTACCTTTAATAATCCGGTAAACATCTTTTTCTTACCTTTTTTTGTAGTAAATTCTGTTACCTTATTTCCCTGACTGTCATAAACAGCCATCTTTGCACCGCCAATCAAAGACCCATCATTGCTCTTCTTTTTAAAGGTAATGGTAGTTTTGTAATCTACCATGTGAACTACATTAGATTCCTGCAGAACAAAATTTCCATCTGCATTCCGGATTGACACCAGTGTTTTCCCCGGTTCAGTGCTGCTTTCCTGCAACTGAAAAGCAATACTATCTGCGGTAACATAACCGTCTGCCGGTCTTGTCTCTGTTAGTATGTAAGTCTTGTGCTGATACAAGCCCCGGAGTGTTCTGTGCTTGTCCTGCGTGAACGCTGTCAGTAAATTCTGATATCCCAAGTCCTGGTTTACTTTTACATCCGTATTATTTCCGGATGTCCATTGCAAAATCACATTTCCTTCCTCATCCGATATCTGCAAATGGCAGCCATCGATTTCTTCACTTCCTGCAACTGCGGTCTTGTCCATCTGCACCTCTGTCTGTTTGTTTTTATGATTTACATTTACCTTGATTACAGCTGTTTTATTATCTTTGTATTCCAAATGTACCGGTAATAAAGTACTATCCAGATAATAGCCACCCGGAACACTTTCTTCCTTAAGATAATAGTCACCAGAGTTAAGCGTTTTATTCTCATTCGCCGTAACGGCACCGCCTGATACAGATACCGCACTGCCACTGGCTGCTTCTTCTCCATAAGTTTCACTCATAAGAGGTAGATCCTGAGTAAAAGAAGCCTGTCCTTTTTCATCCGTTACAACCGTGCCTAATTTTTCCTCTGCTTTCACAATTTGCTTTCCGTCTGCATTATAAATGGCATCCTTACTGTATAAGCCAAAGGTTACATCCTTAATTGGCTTAGAAGTTTCTTCATCCGTCTTTTTGACCTCAACGGATGGCTTTGCCCGATCATTCACTACAGACAATATACCCTCTGTATTCGTTGCACTGGTAGAATTAAGAACATATTCTTCATCCTTATTGTTCCAGTTAAATTCAACCGACCAGTCTTTATCCGGAAGCAGATACCCATAAAGTGTTTTTGTTTCTTTTACCTTGTATTTACCCAAAGGGAGATTTACAGTTACAATTCCATCCTTGACTTCATACCCGGTAATTCCTTTACACTCTTTGGTAAATACTGCTTTTTCACCACTTTTAATTGTTGCAACCAGCTCCCCATCGTCATACCAATTGGTTCCCTGGTTATCCTGTGTTTCAATATTTCCATCTGCATAGATTTCAAAAGTTGCACCTTTTAGCGGTTTCTCTTCATAAATAAATTGACCGTTTTCATATTTGCTCAGCATTTCACCGGACTTGTAAATTTTCAATTTCCCATAGGTATCTTCATTAAGATAATCCAAAGTAATTGTCGCAAAAGAATTTCCCTCTGCATCTTTTTCCATCTTGTAATTATCCGATTTGCTATCTACCACAAACTCAATGAATTTTGTAGTAATATGAAGTCCATTTGCAGAATCCACCTCATAAATCCGATATTTCCCGGAAGATAATCCCTGTGCCGTAAGAACCTCTCCACTGGCATCTGTAACAAATGGATATTCATCGGTACCTACCTTTATCATGGTATTTCCATTGAAAAATGACTGTTCTACTCTTTTCTCTGTACCATCCTTTTCAACTTGATAGATTTGATATTTGGTATTTGCCTTCAATACCGTCTTTTCCGTATTTTTTGATTTCTTTATAATACGCAGATGCGCTTTGAACGGTGCGTTGTTATAAAGCCTTGTATAAACCTTATAATTCAACGCTGCAGAAGTAATATCCATACCAATTTCAATTTCTTCATCTGCAATTTTTTCTGTGTCTGCATCTCCTGTTTTTGTCTGATGAATCACATAAGTACCATAAGCTAATGCTTCGGTTGTTTTAGCGTGTCCATTTTCATCGGCTACTAAAATCGCACGCTCATCCTCTTTGCACTCCTCATATTTCTTTCCCTTTTTCGTTACCTCGAAAGTCGCTCCTTTTTCAAACTTAGCCGGACCGGTTGAACCATCCGTTGTAAATTTATAAATCTCCAGATGACCTTTCTTTTCTGTTTCCTGCACCTCATATGTTTTTGCATTAGGTGTGAACTCCTGTGTTAAACTATTACCATCCACCTGAATCTTTAATACTTCATCCGATAATAAGAATCCTTCCGGAGCCTTTTTCTCTTTTAAGTAATAAGTCTCCCCTGCTCGCAAGTAATCGGTTTCTAACTCACCATTTTTAATAACATATATGTCTGCTGTTTTGGGTTTCCCTTTTGTATCATACACAGTGGCTGGTTTCGTACATGCCGCATCTGCATATAACTGATAAATGGCCCCTTCCACATTGGCATCTCCATGTGCTTTTTTGTCACTTGTATTACTTACTAACTTCTTTACCTTCACGGTAGCTTTTTTATGGTTATTCGTTCCCTTTACATCTTTCACTTTAAAGTTTGTTTCTCCAGATACTCCATTATTAAAATTAGAATCCTTTGCATCACAAACAACAGCTACTCCTTTTGCTAACTCCGGGTCAACAATTATGTTTGGATTTCCAGAGTTTAATTCCTTGATTATATATTGATTGTTAACCTTATCAAGTTTATCCTTCAGATTTTTTTCCATTTTGGCTTGCGCTGCATCCTGCGTCATGCCACTTCCATGCAGCTGTCCCTGATCATCCATTTTAGCCTCGGCATTTTTTTTCTGCTCTGCTGTCATTCCTGCCAACTCTGTATCCGTGTAAAAATAATAGGTTTCCGACTGAATACGATAGGTATACTGGATTGTAAATTGTCCATTACTGTCTGTTGTTGTTTCTATCGTAAAATCCGGAATTTCTTCCTCGGCCGAACTATTTAATTTATAATAATACGCGGTATCAATATCTTTTGCCTCTATAGAGAACCTTGCTCCTGCAACCGGCTTTCCATCGTCATCAATTTTGGTAAAGCGTATTTTCTGACGATAGTTGGAATCTACATTTATGGAATGAGGTTTTGTTCTTTTTTCAGTACTTGCTTTCAAATGCAGTAATACCTGCCGATGAGAACTACTTCCACCATATTTGTATTCTTTGTAATCCGCACTCAATGTTCCTGTTTTTTTAAAAATAGCATTATAAAGTTGTTCCGTAGTTTTAGAACTATAATAACCTGATGCTTTTTTTATGTTGGTAATGATTGTCTTTAATTCACTTTCAGAAGTTTTACCTTCCTGAATTCCCCAAAGAAGCGCCTGTGCAATAACATATGCTTTGTTGCTTTCCTTCATTGTTTCATCATACCAATATCCAATGTACGCTTTTAATGCTTTTTTTCCTCCATCTGCTGTTGAATATGTACCAGAGGAATTAACACTGTATTGGTCTCCAGTATGGCATGTATAACCCAGGTTCATACAAAATGCATCATTGCTTTCCACTGTCATTTTATACCAATCACCTGATTTGGTTTTACTGCCAATTTTTGTCGTGCCATGCGTTCCTAACATATCCAATTTAACCGGGAGCGTTGCCGCCAAAGTTTTCTTTGCGGGGAACTGACACATACCACCTAATAATCCAACAACTAAAAGGTATGATAGAATCTTTTTTAATCTTCCCTTCATTTGTCAATACATCCTTTCCTATTTGCTAATTGTTTTCCTTTACTTCAATGCGTGCTGTGCTTTTTCCGCACTGTATCTCTTTTGATCCTTTATCCACCCAAGCTTCATTTCAACTTGAAGTTGATATGTACTGATACCCAGGTATCGACAAATCTCCATGTGATCTACTTTCTTATCTAATACTTTCTCCAACCACATACGCTCTTCAAATGTCAATTTTGCTCTAGGCATTTTCATTAGCCTCCTTTCATTATTTTTTGTACACTTTTTAAGTTTTTCCGCAAAAAATAGCAAAAAAAATAGCGCGAATACGCGCTTTGTAGCTTGTATTCGCACTAAATTATACTATTTATCAAAAATTTAAGACTTTTTTCCTTGGTCGCTCTGTCGTGCCAATCTTTCGTTCTTTTTATGCCATAATACGGTCGATTGCCTGCAACAGACAATCCATCTGTTGATCTGTTCCAATCGAGATTCTAAGATAATCCTTAATCCGCTCCCCATTAAAATGACGAACGAAGATTTTTTCTTTTTTCAGTTCTTCAAATAACCAGCCGGCATCCACTGAATTCGGTTTTGCAAACAAAAAATTTGCGCTGGAATCAAGCACCTCAAATCCACGGCGTCTCAATTCTTCTTTTGTCCGCTCACGAGTTGCAACCACCATTTGTTTCTTTTCCTGAAAATACTCCTCATCAGCAAGAGAAGCCGCCCCTAACACAATGGATTCTCTCGTCATCGTATATGAGTTAATTGACTCTTTTACATCGGTCATTGCCTGAATCAAACGTTTATTTCCCATCGCATAACCGATACGCATACCTGCCATGGAACGTGATTTCGAATACGTACGCACAACAAGCAGATTTTCATATTTTGGCAGAAGCGAAAGTGCGCTCTCTCCGCCATAGTCAATATAAGCTTCATCCACAATCACAATGGCATCCTGATTTGCCGCAATAATTTCCTCAATTTCATCCCGGCTTAACGCAAGAGAGGTCGGGGCATTCGGGTTTGCAATAACAACGCCGCCATTTTCTTTTTTATAATCATCCGGACAAATTCGGAAATCGTCTGTCAATTTTGGACACTCGTACGGAATCCGGTAAACATTAGCCCAAACAGGATAAAACGAATATGTAATATCCGGGAAGAGAATCGGCTTATCGGAATTAAAAAACGTAAGAAACGCAAGTGCCAGAACATCATCTGAACCAACACCAACAAACACCTGTCCGGCATCCAGTCCATGATACGATTCAAGTGCTGTCACTAATTCTTTTGCTGCCGGATCCGGATATAGGGCAAACCGTGAAACTTCCATTTCTTCGTGAGCCTTTTTTACCCCCGGTGACGGCGGATATGGATTTTCGTTTGTATTTAACTTTATAATATCTTTTATCTGAGGCTGTTCACCCGGAACATAAGGAACAACCTTTCGGATATTTTCTTCCCAAGCTTTCATTGGTACCCTCCTCTTCTTTTTCTCCCTAAATATACTCCTTTCGCTCTCTGCCGTCAATAGTCTGTTATACTCCGGTACGCATCAACAATGCCATAACCCCACTCGGTATTCGGATAGGGTTCTCCTCTTGGCACGGCCCCCCGGATGAGCGCCTCACGCACCGTATTACTGTTTGCACCGTCATCTGCATATTCCTGCATAAAAAGTGCGCTGATTCCTGCCACAAAAGCCGCTGCTACACTTGTTCCCGTCATTGTGCCGTATCGGTTTCCCGGATACGTTCCCGTCAGTTCCACGCCGGGTGCAACAACTTCCGGCTTAATATAGCCAAAAGGAGTAAAACCACGCCCTGACCGCAGATACAGAGCACCATCTCTTACGTCGTATGCCGACACTCCCGTCACAAATGGCGTTGTCGATGGATTTGTAGCCGTCATATCGGGGTCCGGATCTAAAAATACAACTTCCTTTTCCAAAAACTGCTGAATCGGAAGCCACATGGAAAAATTAGGAACTTCATAATCAAACTGTGTTCGCACTTTCCAAATTCCGGTCGTTGGATTCTGAAAGCGAAAAACGACAACCTGCTCTCTCGTCAGTTCCTGCGCTACACCAAAATAAATTTCGACCGTTGTATTTTCCGGCACAAACCGATGCTCATAGCGGATTCCTGAAACCGCACGGATTTCGCGAATTGTCTCCCCGCTCGGTGAAATGACATCCACCGACAAGCTTCCCGGCGTCTGCCACCACAACTGCCCCATAAATCCATTCATATTTGCGGATACACTGATATCTATCGTATCTTCTTTGCGGCGTATTGTGTGATGATGTCTTGTATTTCCCTCATTCCCCACACACGTTACAATTGCCACACTGCCTACCGATAAATACCGGTTCAAATAAACGCCAAGAGCTGTACTTCCGTTATGGTTTCCCATACTGCTGCCCATACCAAGGCAGAGAATGATTGGCTTTCTCTCCTGCGCCGCCACGGAAAGTAAATAAGCAAGCCCGGTCATCACATCACTTTCCAGATAAGCCGGCACATCCGACGGGATTCTATAATAATTTCGATAACTTTCATTCGCCTGACGGCACTTAACAACAACCAATTCAGATAATGGTGCCACCCCGGAAAATTCTTCGGCCCGGTTCTCGTTTCCTGCCGCCACCCCTGCCATAAATGTTCCGTGACCAATCTCATCCTGACTTGGCACAATTTCAAACGGATTTTTGGACGAAAGTGCCTGATTCAGCTGCTCCCTTGAATACATCCGTCCGTATGGAAAATTTTCATTTCCAACCCCTTCTTCTACACTCTGATCCCAGATTGACACAATCCTTGAAGTTCCATCCGCCGCCACAAATGCCTTATGTGTAAAATCAATTCCGGTGTCTACAATCCCAATCAGTACACCCTGTCCATATAAATCAAGGGACGGCTGTCTGCGAATCCGAAGCACACCACTGGCTTCCAGCGCTTCTTCACTCATCAGACCAAAGACGTTTGGAATTGCTGAAAAACCATATTTTTGTATCGCCTCACCATTTACATTTTGAACCTGCTGGTAAATAATTGCCTGCCTGTCATCCAGTCGAATATAACAATCCGGGTTGTACACTTCCCTTATATACTCCTCACCACGGTAATTATCCAAAACGTAAACGAGAACATCCTCTGCAAAAACTGCTTCCCTGCATTGCATAAAAAAACCTCCTGCGCTTTGTTTCATCTTACGCAGAAGGTCTTACTTTTATCCATCAGCCATTACTTCGCATCAAAATGGTAGGAGAACCTTTTCCTTCAATATAATCTTTGGTAATGATAACTTTGCCAATCATTTCGTCTTTCGGAATTTCATACATAATATCCATCATAAATTCCTCGATAATGGAACGGAGTGCTCTGGCACCGGTCTTCTTTGCCGCTGCTTTTTTCGCTACCGCCATCATGGCATCATCCTCAAATTCCAAATCCACTTCATCCATCTGCAAAAGTTTGCGATACTGTTTCAAAATAGCATTTTTCGGTTTCTTCAACACCTGAACTAACAATTCCTCATCCATCGCCTGTAAGGAAAATACAATCGGCAGACGTCCGATAAACTCCGGAATCAAGCCATACTCGCGGATATCTTCGGTTTCTACTAAACGGAACAAATCTTTCTCATGGTCATACTTATCCCGAAGTTCCGAACCAAATCCAATCGTTCCCTGACTGGTAAGACGTTTTTTTATGATGTCTTCGAGCCCCGGAAAAGCTCCACCACAGATAAATAAAATGTTGCTCGTGTTCACCGTTGTCATCGGAACCATTGCATTTTTATTGGTTGCGCCAACCGGCACTTCCACATCGGCACCCTCCAACAATTTCAAAAGTGCCTGCTGCACTGATTCTCCACTTACATCGCGGTTATTGGTGTTCTGCTTTTTCGCAATTTTATCAATTTCATCGATATAAACAATGCCTCGCTCTGCCAATTCTACATCGTTATCTGCATTGGCAAGAAGTTTGGAAATAACGCTCTCTACATCATCGCCAATATAACCGGCTTCTGTTAATGCTGTGGCATCTGTAATCGCAAGCGGTACCTGCAAAAGGCGCGCCATCGTCTTAACCATAAATGTTTTTCCACTTCCGGTTGGTCCTAACATCAGCATATTCGACTTTTCAATTTCCACACCGTCATCGGTCTGCTCGGCAAGCACACGCTTATAATGATTATAAACGCCAACAGACAGCACTTTCTTTGCCTGCTCCTGCCCCATCACATATTCATCCAGGTTTCCTTTAATGACGTGAGGTGCCGGAAGTTTGTTAATATCCAGTGCCGGTTTTTCCTGTTTTTTCTTCTTTTTCGTTTTCACCTGATGGCGCTCCTGAAATTCATTCGGTGGCTCTAAACCCATACTGCCAAGATTCATCATATCCATTCCCGGAAAACTTGGCATTCCCTGCATTCCTATCTGGTCGAACGTTTTCTGCATACAATCCGAACAAATTGTAATTTGATTCGGAATGGTAATCATTTTATCTACTTTACTTTCCGGACGATGGCACAAATAACAAATTTTTTCGTAACCATCGGAATCCTTTTTATGATTCTTATCATCCGGATTCATCTCTTTTATTTCTTCACTCATAGTTTCCTCCATTTTTAGCACAAATCCCACCGCACAAATATGCGGTGGGACTTATTATACCCGATTTCACTCAATTAGTAAATACTTCCGCCCCAAGGTACTACCTGAGAATTGTCATTATCATAATTGTTGTTATAATCCTGACTGGAATCATTTTGCTGTTGTGTCGAACCATCATCCAATCCATCTAATGTATCTTTACCTTTGAGTACAACATCTACTTGTTTCGCTTTATAAGTTCCGTCGTTACTTCGCTGAACGGTAACTTTAATGGTCGTACCGGCTTTTGTACTGTTTACCTTTTCCTGTACTTCCTGAATAGTCTTAACCGTCTGGTCACCAATCTTTGTAATAACATCGCCCTGTTTAATACCTGCTTTATAAGCAGCACCGGTATCAGATACCGCAGCAACATACACTCCAACCGGAATACCATATGCTTTGCTTACACTTTCTGAAATGTCTCTTCCGGTAATACCCAGATAACCTTTTTCGCTGTCTTTCAAAACTTCGCGGTCCATCAAGTCATTGATAACAGAAACTGCATCACTCATCGGGATCGCATATCCCATACCCTCAACATTTGTTGAACCGTAGGAGAAATATTTGGACGAGTTGATACCGATTACATTTCCGTTTGTATCAATCAAAGCACCACCACTGTTACCTGGATTAATCGCTGCATCTGTCTGCATCAAAACCTGTGTCGTACTCTTTCCGCTTCCATCCGATGCAGACACTTCACGGTTTTTCGCGCTCAGATAACCAACGGTTACAGACTGTCCATAGCCAAGAGCATTTCCGATGGCAATTACCATCTGTCCGACTTTTGCCTGATCTGAATTTCCTAAGGAAGCAACGCGAATACTTTTCTTCGTGGATTCTTTGAGGGAACTTAATTTAACGGTAATAACCGCAAGGTCATTCGACTCACTTGTTCCTTTTACCATTGCATCCGCTACTTCATTATCGTTAAAAGTAACTGAAATTTTATCCGCGTCAGCTACAACGTGGTTATTTGTCACAATCAGGAGCTGATCATTATCCTGTTTTACAATAAATCCGGAACCTGCTCCCTCGGAAGAATAAGTCTGTCCAAAGTAAGAAGTCTGGGTGCTCTTCTCTGTAATCGCAACAATCGATGGCATAACCTTTTCCACGATACCGGACACATCGGCAACCGTAGCTGCTGAACCGGATACCGTTGTCAGGGCAACACCATTATTGGAACTGTTATCCACGCCCTGAATCTCACTCTTTGTTCCGAACAAATCAGATAATCCCTTATTTACTCCAAAGAAACATCCCGCTGCAATCACGCCAAATAAAACTGCACTAACTAAAATTTTAGGAATTGACATTCCTTTTTTTGCTTTCTTTTCTTTTTTCTTTTTCACGTTCTGCGCTTCTACATTTTGGAAACGGTACGTATTATCTTCAGATGGCATCGGTGATGGCTGCACCGGCTGCTCATAATAGGTATTCTGCTGCTGTGCCGGTTCCGGCTGCGACTGTGTATACTGTGGAGTTACCTCCGGTTC
>UMKG01065199.1_pt1 | contig 20767 bp, 19 predicted proteins | sample 1966261 | NCBI WGS metagenome assembly UMKG01 (sample SAMEA4836169, study PRJEB28245) | human gut metagenome | biome: gut microbiome; material: fecal sample | place: Denmark | collected 2008 | reverse complement strand
GGGGGGGGGGAGGAGGTACTGGAAGTCTAAAATAATTCGGGTTCTGATACCATATGCAATTGTCTCTCTTGTTGTGATAACTACGCAATTCTTAACAAGAACTAAAATTGAAATTCCATATTACTGGTATTTGGATTTTATATTCCTTCAGTACTTGGTGTTTTATTTAATTATTACAATTCCAAAGTTGTACACAAAGAGATATTTGGTGTTGTGCGTCGTAAGCATTGTGACATTTATAGGTTGCTCGTACACAGCAAATGGACTGAGAGCAGAGCAAGCTATATCGTTTCTGGTGGGAGTATGGCTATCTGATAACTATGCGAAAGCAAGAAAGTGGCTGATGAATCCAATGATATTACTGACATTGATGATTGGGGGAACTTTATTGCTGGCAACTAAACAAATCCCGTCCATTCGTATGCATGAAGGTGAAATCTTATGGCAATGTATTCAACTTATAATGAAAACATCATTTGCAATGGCATTTATTGGAGGAGCTTATTGGGTTGGAGGACTTTTTAATAACGGCTTTATTACTCTTGTGGGCGGAGTTTCTTATGAATTATATTTAGTTCATTTTAGATTACTAGAATTACCACCAAAAGGTGTTTGGGGCATGTGTGTTTTCTTAGGAGCAAGCTTAGTCGGTGCATGGGGTGTTAATAAGATTTCTAGTTATATAAAAGAAAAAATATGTTGAAAATAATCAGATGATCTTTTCTTTGAGATGTGCGAAGATGCCAAGACTGAGCAAAATACTCGTTGGCTTATCGAAAATACTGTAAATGGGGAGCTAAAGGCGATGGAAGCTAGAAAACGTGAGAATCTAGCTATAGGTGTATTGATGAGAGTGTACATAGAAAATATACTGAAGTTGTGAGAGGGCAAATAAGTGAGAAATTTTATATTATTTACATTTTGTATTCTTGGATGTTATCTGCTGGGCTTTAACAAGAAAACAGAAAAATACCAGTGGATGGACAAGAATTATACAACAGCAATCAAAGGTTTTTCTATTTTAACTGTTGTCTGGGCACATAGTGGAGGATGTCTTTCGGTGGAAGGAATTCAATTCGTCGCAGGAATTGGGGTGGCATTGTTTCTAATTTGCTCTGGATATGGATTAGAGATTTCGTATGAGAAGAACGGCTTAAATGGCTTCTGGCAGAAACGTCTAGTAGGCGTCTGCCTGCCGTTCTGGATTGTGGAATTGGTTGGATTACTTGCTATAGGTGTGTTTTCCATTAAAACCTATATGCTTGATTTTTGTTTCCTAAAACCTGCAACAGGGTATGGTTGGTTCATGGGATATATCGTCATCTGCTATCTGATTTTCTATGCAGTAAAGAGACTGATTAAAAACAGCAGAATGCAGACAATGGCCTTGTTCGGAGCATTCGCCATCTGGTTTGTGTTGGAGTTGGTGTACTTTGCGAATCCCAATATGCCATTTCTTCGTGCAAGACAGATGCTGTCTTTCCCAGCTGGTGTATTGCTGGCAGTAAATAAAGATAAGATTGAACAGACTCTGACAAAGACTAAAAACATCCTGATTTTAAGGGGGGGGTACAATGTGCCTTCTCTTCATGGCAATAACGCAGCTGAATGTGGTTAAGAGCTTGCCGTACATTGTGTCGAATGCAATGGCACTGTTGACCTGTCTGCCGATAGCGATAGGAATTATGGCATTTGGAAAATCATTTGGTGGATTATTTGAAAATAAGATGCTGGCTACGACCGGAATGATTTCGTATGAGATTTATCTGGTTCATGCTTTTACATTAGGAATGATAATACCATCAGTGATATCGGTTATTGCTTTTGTGGTTGTTACAGTTACTCTGGCGTGCATAGTGTATCGAATAATAGAAAAAGTGAAAAACGGAGGAAAGTAAATGGCGGCAGATATTACTGCAATTATTCTTACAAAAAATGAAGAAGTAAATATTTTGGATTGTATTAGATCCATTGCAACAACAGTGAAACGAATTGTAGTTGTTGATAGCTTTAGCACAGATAATACAGTTGAATATGCAAAAAAGTGTGGAGTTGAGGTATATCAGCATCCATTTGAGACACATGCAAGACAATATAAATATGCAGTAAAGATTGCCGATATAAAGACAAAATGGATCTTGAGAATTGATGCAGACGAGAGGCTTACACCAGACTCAGCAAATGAATTAGAGCAGGTATGCAATAGTAATATGGAGTCGGATGTTACAGGTATTGTAGTTAGATTTAAAAAGAATTTTTTGGGGAAGGATTTATACCATGGCGGAGTATATCCGTGGAAAAAATTGATCTGCTATAAAACTGGAAAAGGCGATATAGAAGATAGAGCAATGGATGAACATATTGTGACTTTTGAAGGAAAAACAGTTGAGTTGAAATATGATTCATTGCATTTCGATTTTAAGAGCCTAGAAGCATGGACAGCAAAGCATAACTGGTATTCGTCTAGAGAGGCTGCGGACTATTTAGAAAAAAGAAAGACTGATAATGGCTCTGAAGAAAAAAATCTCAAAACATGGATAAAGATGAACCTGTACTATAAGTTGCCCCTTGGGGCTAGAGCTCATTTTTATTATTTGTACCGTTATTATATAAAAATGGGTTTTTTAGATGGAAAAGAAGGAAAAATATATGCCTTTCTTCAGGCATATTGGTATAGATATTTGGTAGACGCCAAAATTTATGAATCTGATGTACTTGGGATAGAGTATAAGGGGAAGGGGGATTTAAAATGAAAGTACTCCTTATTAATACATTTATTGGATCAACAAGCACAGGAAATCTTGTATATGATATCTATAAGACTAATGTTGAAGCAGGAAATCAATGTATAATTGCGTATGGAAGACAGGATACGAAAGATTGCCTAGATGCATATCAAATTAGTAATAAAATTGACTATACATCACATGCAATATGGACACGTATCACTGATTTAAATGGATTGGGATCTAGATACGTGACAAAAAAATTCTTAAAATTTGTAGATGAGTACAAGCCGGATGTTATACATTTGCATAATCTTCATGGATATTATATTAACATAAAGATTTTGTTTGAATATTTGTGCAAAAAAGACATTCCGATTGTTTGGACATTTCATGATTGTTGGCCATTTACAGGGCACTGTCCATACTATACAAATATCGGATGCGAAAAATGGAAAACTGAATGTTATAAGTGCCAAAAGAAAAAACAACATCCAGCTAGTTATGGATTTGATAATTCAAGGTATAATTATAATCTAAAAAAATCTTTATTTACCGCACCGGAAAGACTAGTTATAACGCCAGTATCAAAGTGGCTGGGAAATGAAGTGAAAAATTCGTTTTTTAGAAATTGCGATATTGAAGTAGTTTACAATGGAGTAAACCTTAAAACATTCCATCCTAGAAAAAATGATTTTAAAGAAAAGAATGGCTTATGCAAAAAAAAGGTGTTGCTTGGAGTTGCAGTTAATTGGGTTCCAAGCAAGGGATTAGATGATTTGATAAAACTAAGTGATATCATATCGGAAGAATATAAAATAGTTGTAGTAGGTTTAACCAAGAAGCAAAAAGAGTCTTTGCCGGATACTATATTGGGAATTGAAAAAACTTCAAATGCAGAAGAATTGGCAGAAATATATTCAGCCGCAGAAGTGTTTGTGAATCCATCAAGAGAAGAAACCTTTGGAATGGTTACAGCAGAAGCATTAGCATGCGGTACGCCAGCAGTTGTGTATGATGCGACTGCATCTCCGGAACTGATTGATCAAGATACAGGTGCTGTTGTCCCTGTTGGTGATATACATACGATGTATGAAGCTATAAAAAGAATCAGAAAAGATAAAATGGAAATTGCATGTGTGGAAAGGGCAAGAAGTTTATTTGATAAGGAAAAAAATCAATTGAAGTATATTGATATATATAGAAGACTTTTAAATGAAAGGAAAATATAGTGAAAGTTCAAGTCTCAAAAGAAAAATTAATTGTTTCTGTACTATGTTTTCTTTATATATTTGAGTATACACTATACGGTCAGCCAATCAGTGGACTTAAATATATAATACAGGCATTGTGCGTTTTTATGTTTATATGCAGAGATAAGAATATTATTTTTATATTGCCTCGTGATCCTGTGATTTTGTTTTTTGTCATAACATTTGGAATTATACCCGTTAGTCAGGCAATCATTGAGGGAAGCTTGACGATTGCTGCTTATACAGCAGTAATGTGGATTTTTATAATCTGTACATATAGTCTTGGAAAGCAGCTGGATACAAAAGAAAAAAAACAAGGATTTGTTAAGTTATTTGCAGTTATTGGAACAGTAGTTGTGCTAGTATGTGTTATCTTAAATTACACAAATCTGTTTAATGCAAATGCAATTTTATCTAACTTCGGAAATGAATTGAATATTGTAACTGACATTAAAAGGAGGGAACGCTCAGGATTTGGATTCATGCATGTTAATTCACTTGGCGGTATCTGTGTTTCAATAATTATAGCATTGGTAATGTCGGAATATCAAAATCGTACGGTTCAGACGATACGGAATTTCGCAGTAGCATTTATCTTTTTGGTAATGTTAAACACGGGAAGTAGAGCGAGTATTTACGGTACCTTGGCTTTTTTTCTTGTATTGGCTGGAGAAAAGTTGTACTTTAAGTCGAAAGATATCTTTAAATTTTGCATGAAAGCTCTACTGACGATTGCGATGGTTATGGCATTGTCATGGGTTTACAATACGGTGCAAAACGATTTTGAATTTGTATCTAATATAACATCTGGCAGAATTGATGGGTGGATATATGATTTAACTCAGATGAAGCGGGATGGTACATTGTTATTTGGATATGGTCTGTATAATCCGACCAGCTTTTTTACACAGTCATTTGCAAAAGGAATGATTGTTGATAATTGGTTTGTCTATATGATAACAAACATAGGTTTGGTTGGACTTACAGGATGTCTGTTTTTGATTGGTTTTATTTTATATCGTCTTGCAACGATTTGCGTAAGCGGAGAGGGTATAAATCAAAAAGCAATGGCACTTTTCGTTGCAAATCTATTTCATGCGATGGCAGAAAAGGCGTTTATTACGCCAGCAGACCCGATTTCCTTCTTTATGATGATTATGATATTTGGAACGCTTTACGGAAACGGTGAAATACAGAGTAAAAGTGAGGAATAAAAAATGAAAATTGCGTTAGTCAAACAAGATGTATACCAGGATTTATATGTATGTGCGAATAGGTCGAAATTGGACGAATTACTGTTTTCATCAGAGGGACGAGTTGGAATGTTCTCGTTATTTTCTCTTTTTGATGCAGACTTTTATATTGTGGAAGAAGAAAATACTGCAGAGTGCCATATGTGGAAAAAAGTTATACCTCATATGGCGAAAGAGTATGAGCGCCTAAAAACAGAGACGCTAGATAAATTAAAAGGAATGTCATTTCATGAACCTGGTTCTGACAAGCCGAATGGTTTTTATGCAGTTAAATGTGATGAAATTGATTGGAGTATATATGACGTAGTGATTTCAATTAATATTTCAATCCCAACGAGAATAGTTCAAAAGTATCCAAATACATTGTGGGCATACATGATTGGTGAAGCTAACTTTATGCAAGATAAAGTATATTTTGGATATGATGTTAATTTGAATCAGCTGATTACAGGTACACGTGACAAAGTAAAAGGTTACATTGACTTTCCATATACGTTTGTAGGACCAAATTGTCTAGAAACATTGATGGAGGACGTACTTAAGAGAAAAAGCAAAAATACGGGTATATATGCGGAAATCAATACAACTAAAGAAAGACCAGTAAAAAGAGTGCCGCATTTTGAACCAATTGGAGAAGCAACATGTCATCCTATCATTGTCCATCAACAATTAATAAGAAGAAACTTGGAGGCAATCTTTGACTCGAAATATTATTTAAAAGTTGGGGGACGTCATACTAGAGGTAATGGAGTACTTGAGGCAATATCATTGGGAACGGTTTGCCTGCTTTCGCCGGACGATTTGATTTGCCCACAGGTACTGCCTCCTGAAGCGTGGGTTTTCACTGTGGACGAAGCTATTGAAAAAATCAAATATCTTGATAGCCATCCAGATGAATATCGAAAATTATTGGAAAAAGAAAGAATGCTGGTGGATCAGTTTGTGATTAAATATCCAATGCATTATTTGGAGTTGGCGTTAAAAGAAAAACGCCAACAGGGAAAACCAAATCATGTGTATAAATATGGTATGGTAAAGTTTGGATCAGATGTGTTGAAAAAGGGAGTTTATAAAATAAAAAGAGATTATGTAAAAAGATAAATTTAGCGTATGGAGGATAGAACATGGCTAAAGTTGTAAATATATGTTTATATGGACCGGTTACAGATGGATGGTCATATCAGGATAATCTTCTTCCAAAATACCAGAAGGAAAATGGAAACGATGTTACTGTTATAACAAGTAAGTGGATTTGGAATAGCGATGGCAAATTAGTAAAAACAGATGAGCAGGACTATTACAATGAATATGGTATTCACACGATAAGATTGGATATCAAAGGAGATAAGGCTCTGACATCTAAGTTTAAGAGATTCCATGGGCTTTATTCTCAGTTAGAAAAAGAAAAACCAGATATTATTTTTGTGCATTGCTTTCAGTTTCTTGACATTGATGAAGTGATAAGGTATGCAAAAAAGCATGTGGATGTAATCATATATGTTGACAATCATTGTGATTTGTCAAACAGTGCAACAAATTGGATTTCAAAAAATATACTGCATAAGATTGTTTGGAAAAGCAAGGCCCAAAAGCTGAATCCATATGTAAAAAAATTTTATGGTGTTATTCCGGCAAGAGTGGATTTTTTAGCAGAAATGTATGATTTACCTAGAGAAAAAATCGAACTGCTTGAAATGGGAGCTGATGATGAAAAGGTTCAAAACGCAGCTGACAAGAATAAAATAAGTGATTTGAGAAAAAAATACGCCATTAAAGATTCGGATTTCTTGATTGTGTCAGGTGGAAAAATTGATCACGCGAAACAACAGACTCTTTTGCTTATGGAAGCGGTAAAGGAGTTGAGTCATAAATTCCCAGTCAAACTTATTGTATTTGGATCTGTATCAAACGAACTTAAAGATGAAGTAAATAAGCTTTCGGATGGTACAATTGTTAATTATATTGGGTGGATTCAACCTGACGATTCTTATGATTTCTTTTCAGCAGCAGACTTAGTTGTGTTCCCTGGAAGACATTCTGTGTTTTGGGAACAGGTTGTTGGCATTGGAAAACCGCTTGTTGTAAAATATTGGGATGGAACAACACACGTTCAAGTAAACGGTAATGCGGAATTTCTAATAAAAGATTCAGCTGAGGAAATAAAAAATAAAATATCCGGTATTTTGGATAACAATAAATATAAATATAATCAGATGCTTGTTGCGGCAACCGGAAAAGCTAAACAGCGATTCTCATATAGAGAAATAGCACTGAGAAGTTTAGGACAACAGTGAGGAATAGATGTGAAAATTCTTGCAATTGCAAATGCATTCCCTAAATTTAAAGAAGATTACAGTGGAAACTATATATACAAACAATTGGAAAGCCTTTCTTTAAAGGGGGTGGAAGTGGAAGTTATCTCACCGACAATTTATGTTCCTTCAATATGTAGTCGAATTTCGGCTAAAATGGAACGATATGCAATGGTACCAGATGAAATATTTGAGGGGAATATACATATTTTTTATCCCAAAATTACGCTATACAATCAGATGTATAATATTTGGATCCGATTTCCACATTTGTTTGGAGAAATATATCGAAAAAAGGTTGTTTCGGTAGTTGAAAAGGAGATTGTAAATTTTAAACCGGATGTGATTTATATTACAGGAATCTTCTTTGAAGGGACCTTAGGATTAAAAATTAAGAGAACATTTGGAATTCCGATTCTTTTTATAGAGAATAGTATTCCACGGTTAAATGATGCACTAAAGCATGCTCCGCTTAAGAAAATATATACGGAAATTGTAGAAGAGTCAGATGCATATATTTGCGTTAGCAAAAAGCAAAAAGAGATTCTTGAGAATGAAGGAATAAAAACAGAAAAGGTATATATACTTCCCAATGGTTTTCAACTTAAATACCCAAGTGTGAAACGTAAGAATTCAGATTGTTTTCGTATTATTACGGTTGGATTCCTAGATGATCGTAAGGGATATCCAAACATATTTGAATGTATCGCATATTTAAAGAAAAAAGGTTATAAAATCCATTATACAATTGTTGGCGATGGAAGTAAGAAGACTGAATATCTCAAACGGGTTAAAGAACTTGATATTGAGGAAATATGTACATTTACTGGAAGAATATCCCACGAAGAAGTTGAAGTTCAACTGCTTCAATCAGATCTATTTGTCCTTCCGTCACAGGGAGAAAGCTTTGGTATCGCTTATTTGGAGGCGATGGCGTGCCACGTGCCTGTAATAATGACTGAAGGAGAAGGAATTAGCGACTTTTTAGAAAATGAAAAGAATTGTATAATGGTTACTCCTGAAAATGTAAAGCAGCTGTGTTATTATATGGATAAAGCATATAAAGACCGAGAATGGTTGGTTGAAATTGCAGAACAAGGTTGCAATAAATCAAAAGAATTTGGTTGTGATAAAAATGTGGAAGGGCTGCTTGAGATAATCAAAAACAGTTGTGCAACTGAGATACGATAAATGAAAGACGCTATGTTTAAGCGCTATGAATTTTCAAAGAAGTAGATTGTAGCTTGACAGGAGCGACAACAGAAGGAGTATTTGATGGCAAATTTAAAAAAAAATCTATTTTATCAAACATTATATCAAATTCTAGCCACTGCTTTTCCACTAATTACAACACCTTACGTTTCTAGAGTCTTAGGATCACATAATATTGGGACATATACATATGTTGCAACGATAGCAAACTATTTTGTCGTTTTTTCCATGTTAGGGATAACAAATTATGGAACAAAAACTATAGCTGGAAATAAAATAGATTCAAATAGTTTAGGAAAAGCATATTGTGGCATTCGAAAAATGCAATGTGTAATAACGTCTATAATTTTTGCATTATATGTTTGTTTTGTGGTTGTAATTATTGATGAAAACAGAATACTTTATATAATTGAGAGTCTATGGATATTGAACTGCTATATAGATGTCAATTGGTTTTTCTTTGGATTAGAGCAATTTGAACTGACCGTAAAAAGAAATTTAATTATAAAACTTATAACATTAGTGGGTCTTTTTATATTTGTAAGAACAAAAAATGACTTGCTTATGTATGCGTTTATTCTTGTTATTAGCACAGTTTTGAGTAATGTGTATTTAATGACACAAGTTAAGAATAATCGTTTTACAAAGGTAGATGTATCAATAAAAGATTCTTTTTCACACTTTAAACCAATGATGTTGCTATTTGTTCCTATACTGGCAATGACATTCTATCATCAGATGGATAAAACAATGTTAGGAATATTTTCAACTTATGAAGAAGTCGGGTATTATGGTAATTCAGATAAAATTATAAATATTCTTCTTGGCATAATATCCGGGTTAGGAACGGTTTCTTTACCGGCAATAGTTTCACTTATTTCAAAAGGGAAAATTAATGAGTATAGAAACATAGTTGAAAAATCTGTTGAATTAGTAATGATGGGATGTTCGGCTATAGCGTTTGGAATGCTATCAATATCTAAGGAATTTGTGCCAGTTTTCTTTGGTCCAGGATTTGATTCTTGTGTAAATTTGATATCAGTATTATCATTTGTGATATTTTTTAAAGGAATTACAACGATAATTGTTAATCAAGTATTAATTCCTAATAACAAAGAAAAAGAATATATAATTGCTGTGTTTATTGGCGCAGGAATTAATTTTTTCGCAAACATTATTTTAATTCAATTATATGGAGGTATTGGTGCTGCTATTGCAACGATTATAGCAGAAGCAGTGGTATGTATTATTGAAGTAGTATTAATTCGTAAGATTATACCATTTGCGTTATATGTGAGAAAAAATGTGATGTATGTCGTTTTTGGATTAGGCATGTATCTAGCTGTTAAAATTATGTCTCCCATTTTGAAATTTAGAATATTTGTGAATCTTTGTCTTGAGATTGTTATAGGAGGTTCATTCTTTTTGCTTTGTTGTATGATTTACTGGAAAATAACAAAATCGCCTATTTATGAGATTTTTTCAAGTAAAATTAGCCGATTCCACTTGAATAAAAATTAATTCCTTACAGGATTGCAAATTGTAATAAAGGCAGATGTGTAGAAAGAGGAAGATATAATTTGAAAAAAAGAAATCACAATATTGATATAATAAAGGGAATTGCTATATATTGTGTTCTATGGGGGCATTGCATTCAGTGTATGTCGGGTGATGTTGACTTTTTTAATCTTGAAGCAATTAAATTAATTTATTCGTTTCACATGCCGCTTTTTGCTTTAATTAGTGGTTATTTGTTTTTTAGAACCAGTCAAAAAAGGGCAATAGATATTTTGAAAAGTCGACTGATATCACTTGGTGTTCCCTTTTTTGTGTGGAATTTACTGCTCTACATTAGAAAATGTATTTTTGATATTTTGACAGCACACAACTTTGAAATCAGTATTATGGAGGCTTTACATGCGCTTGTTTCGGGATTGTGGTTCTTGAAATCGTTATTCATTATTACAGTACTCGCCACTCTGATTGTTAAATGTAGCAAAAAATATAAATACTTGTGCAGTTTTGCAGTTTGGATTTCCTTGATTCTTTTTAACAATGTGTTTGGAGATCATACTGCAGACTTATTTCCATTCTTTGTTTTGGGATATTACGTTGCGGAACATAAAAGCATAGTAGAGAAAATATATAAGTGCAGATATATAGCATATATAGCTTTTATAGTTCTCTTGATTGGAATGAGAGAAGAATACTTTGTATATGTTGGCGGAATTAATCCGGTTGTATCGGAATATGGATTTGCAAAACAAGTCTATTTTGACTTATATCGTCTGATTATTGGAATTTTGGGTAGTTCCACATTTATAATGTTAGTTATGCAAATTGGAAAGTATCTCCCATCCGCTGTAAATAAATTTTTTGAAGCAATGGGACGTGTTACACTGCAACTTTATGTTTTGCAAAGCTTTTTTCTCGAAGGCGTATTAAGTCAGCTTATTAATCACCTTCCACTAAGCGGGGGGGGGCAAAGCTACATATTCTTGATGGAATGGGTAGTAGCTCCGATAATTGCAATTGTTTATGCTGTGATTTTGAAGATAGGTGTAAAAATTATTGGAAAGGTTCCTCATTTGTCAACTGCTTTGTTTGGAGTAAAAAATTGATACAGTGAAAAAATAAAATCGTGTGGAAGTCCACACGGTAAGGAAACATTAAAGCGTAGACATGTCGTAAGCATATTTACAACGCCGGATGATCTTGGCTCAAAAGTTTTGGCTGATGTACAGCGTGAGTTAAACAAGGGGCGTACTGGAAGGACCATAACGGATGACAAAAATAATAATGTTCCTCGGGGTCAGGAGGCAAAACAAATTTTCCGAAAGTTTGTTTTAAGACCAATTAGATATGATAGAAAAGAAATTGTTCTTCCGGTTAAAATTATTAGCGGCTTTTCGGGCTGGAGATTGAAGGAAAAAATTGTATCAGCAATTGGGTTAACAGTTGGCGACACTATATCGTGCGACATAAATGTCAAAGCTGATACTGCGGACACAGAATCAATGGATATGTTAAATGAAAGTTTAAGTAAATTTTCATTATATGCAGAAGGAATTAACGCAGATTGGCTTGAGTCCACAGTAACACATTTGAATCAAACGGTAGAAGTAAAACTTAGACTTCGAGCAGTCATGATAAATGGACTTAATGGGGAAAAAGATAATGCAGAGTCATTATATGTGTGTGCTGTTGTTATCGGGCATAATACGTAAATCATATGTTCAACAATCCCATTTAGACAATACAAATTTCAAGCGTATAAGAATATAGTAACTTCTCCCAGCGTCATATCATGGTAGTCAGCGATGATTGCACAGTAGAAAAGGAAATAATCAATAGCAAAGAACAAGCAGATGGCTTCCAGGGAATGTGCTTTAGCTGGGAATAACAATTTAGGCCGTGTGAACAAACTCACACGGTAGTTGCTCAAATCTTCACACACCTCTCCGTGGTGAGCAGCAGGCAACGGTTTTATGACTGGCGGAGATGTGAAGGAAAAGGTAGGGATTCTACTATGAAGTTATATCATAAAATTTTTAAGAGCCGTGCTGATATGTCAGTGTATCTTGAAAATATGGATCCACTTATCTCATACGATGAAGAACTTTTAAATCGTTTAACCAATGCTCGCAATTTGGATGAGCTTCATAATGCAAAGCGTACTGTTCTGAAAGACTTTCATGATATATATGCTTTTGACGCAAGTGATGCAGAATTCCCAGAACCTATAGGACATTTTGATAATGGAAAAGAAAAAATCAAGTTTATCCGGAAGAAAATACTATTGCAGGATATAGCTTTCTATCTTGGGAGCGTGTATAAAAGGTACCATTCTATAATTTATCAAACACATAACAGACTGCCGGAAATCGAATTGAAAAGATTGGCGATAGATTATAACGAGATATATCGGAAAGCAATGGAAGATTACATTGCGGCACTTGTTAAAAGATTATGAATCAGTTGAGTGAACCGAATATAAATAATGAAGATGTTTTCATTGCTGTTGCAAAAAGTAAGAAATTTCAAAATACACATTGCGAAAAATGTAATGAGTCAACACCTAATTGCGAAACGTGTACTTATGGAAACAGAGGAAAGATGTTGGCTCTAAAAGAACGAGTCTTTGAAAGATATAATTTTTACACTCAAAACAAGAATAATTTAAATGCAATCAGGCCAGTAAACGTAATAGGAGAAGATGAAAAAAAGCTGTTAGAAAATTCCTATCAAAATAGTAGCATATTCAAAAAAGTAAAACAACAGTTGCTTGAAAACATTCCGGCAAGAAGAACAGGAATGTGCCCGTTTTGCATGATATCAGAGCCAACAACATTCGATCATTATTTCTCGGAGAGCGAATATCCCGAATATATAATTTTTGCCCCAAATTTGGTTCCATGTTGTAGTCAATGTAATAGCATAAAAGGTAACCGGTTATTTTCAGAAAACCAAAGAGCAAGAAAAATCATACACTTTTATTATGATAGCTTGCCCCAAATTCAATATTTAAAAGCTGTATTCAAGGTTGACAATAAAATACCACAGGTTTCGTTTTCTTTGAAGTTTGAGCATAAATCTGAAATAACAACTATTATAGCAAACCATTTTGACACTTTGCATCTTTTAGAACGCTATAAAAAGCAAAGCAATGATGTAGTATCCACAGAATGTGAAATAATCAAGGAACAGTTGAAATCTGGAGGAACCGTTGAAGAATGTGCAGAAATTCTAAAAATTAGAGCGAATGCTTTTCAAAAGGTGAATGGGTCGAATTATTGGAAGACTTGTATTTATATGGCAATGAGCGAAAGCCAAGAGCAACTTGCAAAATTGATATAAAGACAATCTATAGAAAGGGGAGGCAGTAATATGGACCAGGAATTATTCAACCCACAATCCTCGTCCGTGACCTCCTCCCGAATCCTGTACACACCGTCCACGTTTGCCCGAACATCCTTGCTCCATCTGCAGGAGGTTGGCTCTTTGCAGGCTGTTCACCCACATGTATCCAAGAGATCGGATCTGGTGTCGTTCCTTTGCTTTATTGTTCTATCTGGCGAGGGAGAACTTTCCTATGAAGAGCAGACATATCAGCTAAGAGAGGGGGACTGTGTGTTCATCGACTGCCGGAAAGCGTACAGCCATTCTACATTTGATAATCTCTGGTCGCTTCAATGGTGCCACTTCTATGCACCATCTCTTCCGGCTGTGTATGAGAAATACAAGGAGCGTGGTGGTCGGCCTGTGTTCCATTCAGGTGATCTAACGCCCTTTACATCACTCTTGACAGACCTTTATAACTTAGCTTCCTCATCCGATTACATACGAGATATGCGAATCAATGAGAAGCTGGGGACTTTGCTCACATTGCTGATGGAGCAGTCCTGGCATCCAGAGAGCGTAACGGTGAGCCGGAAGAGAATGGAACTGGCAGCTGTAAAGGAGTATCTGGACGAGCATTATACGGAGAAGCTTACATTGGATGATTTGGCAGAAAAGTTCTTCATCAACAAGTTCTATCTGTCCAAAATCTTCAAAGAGACTTACGGAACGACGGTCAACAACTATCTGATCTCAAAGCGGATCACCAGAGCCAAGCAGCTGCTTCGCTTCACAGATATGACTGTAGACGAAGTAGGCGCTGCGGTCGGCATGGGAGACGCAAATTACTTCAGCCGGATGTTCCGCAAGGTGGAAGGAATTAGCCCAAGGGAGTACAGAAAGCAATGGTAAAGCCGATAATAATTGAAACACAGCGTTTTGAAGATTTTCGTGGGTGGCTGTCTGTGTCAGCAGAGGAATTCCATGTGGTTCAGATCAACCAAGGGTTCAGCAAGAAAGCTGGAACGCTGCGTGGTTTACATTTTCAGGAAGGAGAGCACGCACAGGCAAAACTTGTATCCTGTTTGCATGGTTCAATCTTTAATGTGGCTGTGGATCTGCGACCGAGCGATACCTTCGGATACGCTTACGGCGAGATTCTCTCTTTTGAAAATCAGAAACAGATGCTGATTCCGCGTGGCTTCGCCCATGGCTATCTGACATTGGAAGATAACACCCTGATGCAGTGGTGCGTAGACAACGATTTCTGCGCAGAAGCCGCGAGAGCTGTGAGGTACGATGCGGATTTCGCTTGGCAGACCGAGCCATGGCCGGAAGGCGAATATATTGTTTCGGAGAAAGATCAGCGAGCAGAAAGACTGGGAAGTGAGCTGAAGGATTCCAAAGGGCGAGCGGAAAGCCCTTTGGTCCACGCAAAGCCGAACAAATCTAACAGCTGTGTTCAATAACTAGTAAAGGAAGAAGACTTACAATAAGCCATGCCCCGGTACTTTCATCCATGCTGTTCAGTTTATCCACGAACTGCTGCACGGCAGATACGATCTTGCGGATGGTGGGCATCAGGATATCGCCAAAAGAAATAGCCAGCTCCTCCAGCTGAGATTTCAGGATGGTGAGCTGACCATTTAAATTGTCCTGCATGGTCTCTGCCATGCTCTCGGATGCGCCATCGCAGTTTTCAATGGCTCCACGCAGTTTGTTGATGTCCGTTTCGCTGGAATTCATCAGGGCAAGGAAGCCGGACATGGCATTCTTGCCGACCAGTGCCTCTGCGTTGGCTGCTTTCTCAGATTCCGACAGCCCGGAGAATGCCACACGGCAGTCCGCAAGGATGTCGTTCAGGCTCCTCATGCTGCCATCTGCGTTGCTAGTCGCAATCGTAACCTCACCGATGTTTTTACCAACAAAGGTCACTTCACCGGAAAGGTTGTTCATGATGGTACGAAGGGAAGTACCAGCCTGCGAAGCCTTGATACCACTGTTTGCCATCAGACCAATGGCTTCTGCGGTATCCTCTGCCGAGAACCCAAGCGCACCGGCGATACACCGAACTGGTAAGGGATTTGCAGGAACGGCTGAAAACACTTCGGCAGGAACGGCAGACCATTGAAGAAGAGCAGGGTGACCTTGCGACTGTGAAGAAAAATTTTGAATTCTTCCTTGCCTGCCTGAAGGAACTGCCTGATACGAATTCCGCTGGGAGGCCACTGAAGGTCAATGGTCTGGATGTGCAGGGAACGCTGATGCGAGATGCAGAAGGAAATCCAATCGAAGGCCGGACGAGAGCCATCACCAGCGGTAAGCTCAAAGTCACCCCGGAGCGAATCGCAAAAGCACCGGATATGCTTCACTTTGAAAAAGGAATCTACTGTGCCTTCATCAAAAGCGGTGTTCTGCAAGGAGATGTAGCGATTTACAAGACAAATTTTGGAGTGACGCTGACGACCAAAGGCAATCGCAGGACGTTGAACAGCTTCATGGGGTACAAGCGATGTGACCTGAATGGCACGGTGGTCTATGTGGATGCCCCTTACAAAGTGTACGGTTTCAGCATCCAGTACAGACGATATTTAACGACGGCTGCAAAGAGAGAGCGTGGAATCGCTGTGTGAGAAAACGAAAAAATGTGAGAGTGAGGTATTGACCCTGCTGGATGTAGTGAAAACTACGTCTGGCAGGGCCTTTTTTGTTTGTGGGAATTTTACTTCTTTGTCTGGCCTTTTTTAACTGTGGGGATTGCTATGTGCAGAGTTCTGTTATATGTTATGGGTGGATGAGAAATACACATAACAGAAAAGACACAGGAGCGTTCAGAATGAAAAGTATAACAGAGATGTAGGTAGGAGAATACGGTATCACAGCAGAGGAGATCATGGCAGCGGGTGCTATGAAATTTTATCTCCTAAGCATGGAATCGGCAGAGGCACTGAAGAAGGTGGTAGCTGTATACGAGCCGAAGGTGATTCGGCTTGATAGCGGCGAAGGCGTGCCAGTACAAAGCATTATTGACGGTGCAAAGTACGCGGCTTTCATTGATGAGACGGTGAGGTTTGCTGTGCAGGAGATGGGGGATGGGCGAGTTGCAGAGGGATTGAAGAAGATTGACGGAAAGCACATGGTCGAGAGTGCCAGTGTGGAGTTTATGAGTTTTATCGAAGATGCGTACCTGTGTCTGCAATAGGAGAAAAATAGTTGCGCTGCGCCGGGGTATCAACTTGCTATTTGGGCTATTAGATGGTAAAATCAAAATACGAAAGGTGAGTTATAGCCTCATGGTTGAGGGATAGCTCCAGAAAGGAGTCTGAAAAGCATGGGAAGATTTGTGAACCCAGACAGCAGTGCGTTCCAAGTTGCGCTTAACTCCAGAATATATGTGGATAAGACTGGTTTGATTGAGTACACAAACAGTGTTCTTGATACGACAAATGCTTACATTTGCAATAGCCGACCGCGCCGATTCGGAAAGTCCTATGCGGCTAATATGCTGGCGGCATATTACAGTAAGGGTACAGATTCCGAGCAGATGTTCTCTGGACTGAAGATAAGCAAAGATGCTGACTTCAAAAAGCACCTTAACAAGTATGATGTAATCCACATCGATATCCAGTGGTTTTTAGCAAACTGCGATGATGCGGATAAAGTAGTTTCTTTTATAACCAAGAGTGTTCTGGATGAACTTCGCGGTATCTATCCAGATGTGCTGCCGCAGGAGGTGGTGACCCTCCCGGATGCTCTTTCACGAGTAAAGGAACGCACCGGGCAGAAATTTGTTGTTATCATAGATGAATGGGATGTTATTATCCGAGATGGGACAATAACAGAGACCGTTCAGGATGAATATCTCAATTTTTTAAGAGGTATGTTCAAAGGTGTTGAGCCTACAAAGTACATCCAGCTGGCGTATCTTACAGGCATTCTACCGATTAAGAAAGAAAAAGCGCAGTCTGCAGTAAATAACCTCGATGAGTTTACGATGCTGCAGGCCGACGAGTTGGCTCCATACATCGGTTTTACCGAGGATGAAGTAAAAGACCTCTGTGAAAAGTACAATAGAGATTTTGACAAAGTAAAAAAGTGGTATGATGGTTATCTGCTGAATGGATATCAGGTGTATAATCCGAAAGCAGTTGTAAGTGTTATGACCAAGGGAAGATTCAGAAGCTATTGGTCGGAAACTGGTTCATACGAAGTTGTAGTGCCGCTTATCTGTATGAACTACGACGGACTGAAGAATGCAATTATAGAGATGCTTTCTGGCTCGGAAGTTAAAGTTGATACAGCTACTTTCAAAAATGACCCGGCGAAGATACAAAATCGGGATGATGTGATTACCTACCTGATTCACCTCGGCTATTTGGGATACGACGAGGATAATGAAACAGCGTTTGTTCCGAATGAGGAAATCAGACAAGAATTGATCACGGCGGTCAGAAGCAGTAACTGGGATGAGTTGATTGCATTTCAACAGAAGTCAAGAAAGTTGCTTATGGCAACGCTGGCGATGAATGAAAAGCAGGTGGCATCTGAAATTGATAAGATCCATTCAGAATACACTTCGACTATCCAGTATAACGATGAAAATTCTTTGAGCAGCACGATTACCATTGCCTATTTGGGAGCAATGCAGTATTATTTCAAGCCAGTGAGAGAACTGCCCACAGGCCTTGGCTTTGCTGATTTTGTGTTTATCCCAAAACCGGAATATAAGAGCACTTATCCGGCACTGGTGGTGGAACTGAAGTGGAACAAAGGTACTGAAACCGCATTACAGCAAATAAAAAACAAAAGATATCCGGAGTCAATACTGAATTACACGGGTGACATTTTGCTTGTGGGAATTAACTATGACAAGGATACCAAAGAACATCAATGTCTGATTGAAAAATACGAGAAAAATTGATTTTCATGCCCACTTACGCACTGTGTAGAATCCTACACGGTTCGTAGGTGGGCTTCTTTTTTGTCTCTTTTGCACGAGTTCCTACCTTATTATAATATGTACATTTCCTCGCACTTTCGGGTGCGGGGCTTTTTTTGTTTCTGGTTTTTACCCCACCCCACATCCGCCCCACAAAGCCCCGGTGTCGCGTTTATCCTTCGGCAGCGGAAAACAACGCAAGGGGAGTCGTGAAACGCGACGGTGGGGCAGACAGGGGAAACACGGCACAAAACAGTTTCTATCTCAGTTACTTAGAGTGAGAACTGCTCGGAAAGTGACCTGATTGGCAGCTACTATGAACAAAAAACGCCACCATAATTACCGTAGTAAGGTAATAGGGTGACGTTACTCTTTATCATCTGGGGTGAACTGTACAACATCGTTTGGAGTGCAGTCCAGTATTACACAAATCTTTTCAAGCGTAGAAAGGGTGATGTTACGATTCTTTTTCAGGGTGTCCAGAGTTTTGTTGTCTAACCCTCTCTTGAGAAGCTGATACTGTGATATTTTCTTGTGCTGCATAGTTTCCCAAAGAGGGGCAAAGTCAATCAATTCTGTCACCACCCTTGCTTTTTTGTACTTTTCATTATACGGGCTCGGTTTTAAAATTGATATTGTGGAGATACCCACAATGAAGTATAATAAAAGCTAGAAAAGCCCTTTATTGCCGATTGGAGAAAGGGGGACAAGAATGGCAAATGATGCTCATGCAAAGAAGCCGATTGTGATAGAACGGCGCAGAGAAAAAGGGCGAAGGAAATCACCTCGCCTTACGAAGACATACGAGGTAAAAATCATCCCCGCCACAATTGGCGTAGTACTGGAAACCGAGGAACCTCCCTAAAAGCGGGTTGCAGCGTATTGTCGTGTCAGTACGGATCAAGAGGCACAGGAAACCAGTCTGGAAGAGCAAATGGCTCATTTCAATACGGTAATTGCGGAGCATCCAGATTGGGAGCTGGCAGGAATCTATGCTGATGAAGGCATTTCTGGTACACAGGTGAAAAATAGAGTTCAGTTTCAACAGATGATTGAAGACGCGAAAGCAAAGAAAATCGATCTGATCCTTACAAAGTCCATCAGTCGTTTTGCCAGAAATGTAGTGGATTGCCTGACGAACATACGGCTGCTTCGGAGCCTTAGACCACCCGTCAGCGTCTATTTTGACAAGGAACGATTAGACAGCTTGGATGAGAAGGCCGAGGTTTTCCTTACGATGCTGGCTTCTTTCGCACAGGAGGAGTCTCGGAGTATTTCAACCAACATCAAGTGGGCGACCAGAAGCCGGATGAAAGCCGGAACGCAAAAGGTAAGTACGACGAGCTTGTTAGGATATGATGCGGATGATGATGGTGAAATGGTCATCGTAACCAGAGAAGCCGAAGTAATCCGAACGATTTTTACTAGCTTCATAAAGGGAATGCATCCGACCGAAATAGCGGAAAAGCTCAACGCGCTGGGAATTCGTACAGTTAAAAACAATTTGTGAAGGGGCGAATCCATCAAGAACATCTTAATTGAGTAAGTGTTCAGGCTCCCGTCTGTGGTTCAAAGACAAACTTTGAATTGCAGGCGGGAGCTTTTTAATTGCTTATAATGAAATCCTAAAGAATTCTGAACCGAATCTTTTTGATTTATCCAATAAATGTTAATCTTGGAAAAACAGAATGTGGGAGAAGGAAATGAGTATCACTTGCTCGGAAATTGAAAATCTTAGTCATTTTAGACAAAAATCTAAAGTGCACTTCGGCATCTATCTTTTGAGGTGGCTGAATTCGTGTTGAGCGTAATAGCTGCTTTTGAGCGAAAAATGTGAAATAAGCATGTTTTTGCGATGAGATTCAGCATAATAAATCATAAGATATGCGCTGTGAGCAGAAAAGATTTGTACAAATAAGTGAGTTTAATCATTTATCTATTTTCTTAAAGATGGAGAATAAATAAGTGATTATATTCACTGAAAACCATAAAAATCAAATAAGTGAGTTTAATCACTTATAAGGGAAAAAGTGAATATTTTACGATCTGATGTACTTTGAGGTCGTCGATTAGTCAATAATCGGCGGCTTCTTTTTTATGCCCAGAAAAGTGGGTATGTAGCGACATATGGCGATAAGTGAGCTTTATACGCCACCTCTGACCAACATCATTAAAGAGCGTTTAGTCCAGAAATGTCTACCTCAAACTTTCAGTGGCGGCATGATGGTCTACG
>UMKG01028072.1_pt1 | contig 20840 bp, 16 predicted proteins | sample 1966261 | NCBI WGS metagenome assembly UMKG01 (sample SAMEA4836169, study PRJEB28245) | human gut metagenome | biome: gut microbiome; material: fecal sample | place: Denmark | collected 2008 | reverse complement strand
GGACGTCAACAACTCGATTCTCCTGTATCAGCAGGGGTACATCGACGAGTACAGCCTGCAAAAGCCGTATCGGAGAACGAACCGTTACGAAGGCGAACCGATGGTTCTCGACGACTTCGAGCACGAGGTCAACGAAGGTCTGATGCAGTCCTTGCTCAACATCATGGATCAGTACAGCGACGAACGGATCTACGATTTCATGGAGAAGGCCTTCAAGGGCAACGACGCGATCCGGGTTTCCGACATCGACGTGCGGAACGTCGAAGATTTCATCATGGTGATTCTGGGAACGGTGAAAGCCGACGACGAACGGACTTTCTACGCGGTGAAACGCGACGAGAAAATGGGGCGGACAATCAAGGAAGACAAATTCGATATGCCGGATTTCGGCTACGTCAGGAAGGAGAAGTAGAATGTTTTTTGAAGAATACGAAAAGTTTACCAATGCGGACAAGGAGGAATTCGCGCACGTCGTCAACACGCTGATGCTGAAATCGTTCATTCTCCGGGAATCTTACGACCGGCATCTGAAAATGATGAAGAGCAACCGCGATTATTCTTTCTGCGAGCGGAACATCGACACGATCCGCGAATATCTGGAATATTCGGGGTGGACTTTGGAGAAAGACAGCCGTCTCGGCGTCATCTCGATCAACAACGAGTATCAGGAAAATCACATCCGTCTCGATTTTCTGACTTCGGTGATCGTTTACGGCATTCGTTATCTTTACGAATGCGCCCGGGAAGAAAATCAGATGACGACCGAAGTCTTTACGTCTTCGACCGATCTTCTCAAAGTACTGATCGACAAAGGGCTGATCCGGACGGACAAGAAGCCTAGCGCGGTCAGCATGGCGAGTTGCTACCGTTTTCTGGAAAATCACAACATCATCAACCGCGTCAGCGGAGAATACCGCGAGAGAAATTTCACTTTCTACATTCTCCCGTCGATTCTCTACGTCATCGACATGGATAAGATCAACGCGATCTTCGACGAAATCTCCCGCATGGGAATCGAAGAGATGTACTAAACGGGAGGAGTATCTATGAAACTGTTGAAAAAAGTACGAATCATCAACTGGCACTATTTCTACAACGTGACGTTCGACCTCGATCAGGTCAACTTTCTCACCGGGCAGAACGCCGCCGGGAAATCGACGTTGATCGACGCGATGCAGATCGTCCTTCTGGGCGATACTTCCGGAAGAACGTTCAACAAAGCGGCGAACGAAAAATCGGGTCGGACGCTGAAAGGCTATCTGAAAGGGGAGATCGGCGACGACGGAGCCGGTTCGTTCAAGTACCTGCGGAACGGGCGTTTCACGTCTTACATCGCGCTGGAATGGTACGACGATCTCAACGAAAAACCGTTCACGACGGGCATCGTTTTCGACGTCTACGACGACAACAGCGAGGAACATCACTTCTTCATCGTCGAGGATCGGATTCCCGAAAACGGCTATGTCGAACTCGGCGTTCCGATGGCTTACAAATCGCTTTGCGAGTACCTGAGCCAGAATTACGCCAAAGACGAATACTATTTCGCCGACAGCAACGTGCAGTATCAGGAAAAGATCAAAGAAGTCTTCGGCAACCTGAAAAACAAATACTTTTCGCTGTTCAAAAAGGCGGTTTCGTTCACGCCGATCACCAACATCGAGCAATTTCTGACCGAGTACGTCTGCGACGTGCCGAATGAAATCAACATCGAATCGATGCGGGCGAACATTCAGCAATACAAGCGTCTGGAAATCGAAGCGGAGAACATGCAGGTCAAAATCCGCAAACTGGAAGAGATTCACGCGCAATACGAAGATTACGCGGCGAAGAAAAAGGACCTCAATCTGGCCAGTTACATCTCCAAGCGGATCACCTATCAGGTCTTCCTCGATCAGATCGCGAATCTGCAAAGGGACGTCGAAAGCAACCGGAACCGCCTGATCGAAATCGACGCGCAATTGAAGGACATCGACGCGGAGATTCAGACGCTGACCAAGCAAAAAGAATCCTATATCGGCGAAAAGGTTTCGTCGGGTTCGTACAATCTGACGCTGGAACTCACCAACGCCAAGGAGAATCTGGAAACGAAGATCCGCGATCTGGAAAATTCGCTCGGTCAGATCCGGAACAACTTTTCGGTATACATCAACAATTTCTCCAATACGGCGCGCAAAATTTCAGCGTTCTGCGAAAGCGATCAGAGCGATCTGAAAATCCTGAAAAAGTACCGCGACGACATCGATAAACTCCAAAGCGTTTCCCGCGACATGATAGACAAGGCCGAAGAATTCCGTTCGGTCATCTCTTCCGAAGACCGCGTTTCCGGCGACAGCCTTCTTCAATTCCGCGACGCGATTCATCTCTTCAAGGAAGTCGTCAACGAAGTCTACGTCTCGCTGAAAAATCATCTCGGCGAGATCGTCACGCAACACGCGCTGAAAAGGCAGCAGATCACCGATATGCAACAGGGCGGAAAGATGTACGATTACAATCTGAAACTGATCCGCGGCGAACTGGCGCACCGTCTCAGCGACTATTTCGACGAAAAGGTCGACGTGCTGATCTACGCCGATCTGGTCGACGTCCGCACGGCGCGCTGGGTCAAGGCCATCGAAGGCTTCATCTATCGGCAGAAACTCAATCTGTTCGTCGAGGACAAGTATTACGAAGCCGCGAACCGGATTCTTCCGGAGATCATGAAGGCGCATAACTATTACAATACGGGTTTAGTCGACAGCCGGAAACTGCACGAACAGAATTTCACCTGCGGAGAAGGTTCTCTCGCCGAGGAAATCCTGACCGATCACGCCGGCGCGCGCGACTATTCCAATTTCCTTTTGGGGAAGATGACGAAATGCGAAACGTTCGCCGAAGCGCGCGAATCCGGACACGGCATTACGCCGAAATGCGAGGGTTACCGCAACTTCGCTTCGTTCTTCATTCCGGAACGGAACTATCAGTATCCGTTACTCGGACGGCGCGTCTCGCAGGAGATGATCTCGGTCCGGGGAAAGGAATTCCAGGAAGAAGAAGAGGAAATCGCGATTCTCCGGAGTTTCGTCGACACGCTGAGTTTCGCGTCGAAGTTGGAAGCGGTGAACACCAACGAAGCCGATTCGGCGGGATTGATTCTCGACGAAGCCGAAAATCTTCCGGGATTGAAACAGCATCTGGAAGATTACCGGAAAGAACTCGATAATACCGGTTCCTACGAAATCACCAACATCGACAATAAGATCCGCCGGATCGAGGCTCAGATCGGCAAATTGCAGGAAGACAAGCAGGCCTTGATTCTGGAAAAGGGAACGCACACGCAGGAGATCAAGGACATCGAGCAGAGCAAAATTCCGTATCAGATCGAAAATTCCAACAAGGTTCTCAACGAGATCAACCACTCTTTCGACGCCGATTTCATCAACGACTACGCGTTGGGTAAATTTCAGGAGGCCGTCGATTCCGGGCGTTCGTTGATCAGCATCCGAAGCGAATACGACGATCTGTACACGCGGACGCAGAACAAGATCCGCTATCAGATGAATCTGCTTCAAGAGTTGCGACGGGAATACGTTCTGACGTACAAACTCTCCTACGACATCACGAAGGAGGACAATTTTGAATTCGATCGGGATTTAGAAAACCTGCGCGACGTCAAACTGCCGGAATATCAGGTCAAAATCAAGGACGCTTACGAAAAGGCCACGAAAGAATTCAAGGACGATTTCATCTTCAAACTGAAAACGTCGATCGAGACGGTCCGCGGCCAGATCGACGAACTCAACGAGGCGCTGAAAGACGCGAAATTCGGACAGGACAGTTATCAGTTCGTCGTCTATCCGGCGCCGCAGTACCGCGAATACTACGACATGATCACCGACGAACTCCTGCTGACTTACGGCGAAGACGAGCAGATCTATCTCGACAAGTACCGGGAAGTCATGGCCAATCTTTTCAAGATGATCGGCGATCTGTCCGGCTCCAACAAGGACAAGGACAGCGTGCTGAATCAGAATGTGGAGAAATTCACCGATTATCGGACCTATCTGGTGTTCGACATGATGGTCACCAAAGGGGAAGAGAAGACGTATTCGCTTGCCAAGAACATGAAAAAGCAATCCGGAGGCGAAACGCAAACGCCGTTCTACGTATCGATTTTAGCCTCGTTCTCGCAACTCTACCGCATTCGGGCGACTTCGCTCAACAATTCGATCCGCCTGGTCATTTTCGACGAAGCCTTCTCCAAAATGGACTCGACCCGGATCGTCGAATCGATCAAGATTCTGAAATCGTTCGGCTTGCAGGTGATCCTGTCCGCGCCGAGCGAAAAGGTGTCGGATCTGTCGAAGATCGTCGATAAGACGCTTTTGGTTTCCCGTCAGGCCAACCGATCGTTCGTCGATACGTTTGAAATTAAGAAATAAAATCGTTTATTTCTTCGCTGTATTCGGATATAATGGAAGAAAGGAGAGTTTTTTATGCCGATGATTTTGTTAGAGGATAGCGCCGGATCCGTCGCGGCGAACAGCGACGTGCTGTTCAACGTCGGTTTTTATCTGGCACTGGTTTTGCCGATTCTGCTCGTGCTGTTGATCGCTCGTTTCCGCGGTTTCTGGGCGAGCCTGTTCTTTCTTCCTTTCTTCGGCGGTGTCGTCGCTTTCGTTCTGAGTTTCGCGGAAGTGACCGACGCGTTGAACGCGGTGGAAAACTTCGGGCCGGGCCTTTTAAGCGGGCTGGCCGCCGTCGAGACGTACTTCCGCGCCTTTCATACGCACATGATGGAACTGATCTGCAATGCGGCGAACAACGAGATCGTCTCGGATGTTCTTCTGGCCGATTGGTTCTGCTTCGTTCCGTATCTGGTTCTCTTCGTGTTCTGCTTCGCGCTGTTCAAGAAGAAAAAGGTTCGGAAAGAGGAAGATTATTTCTAGGAATAGGTTCGCCTATTCTTTTTTTTGCCACTTCGGAAGAAACGTGCTATAATGAGGGTGCAGGACACGCGAGATGAAAAAAAACGATTCGGTAATCGATTTGCGCTTGGCAGAGTTGAGAAGGCATTATCTGATCCAGACGGGGCTTTCTTTCTTTCTTCCTCTGCTGTTTTTATTCGCGCTTTGCGCGGTTTATTTAGTTCCGCAGTTCGTTTCGGTTCCTTACGAAACCTATCTGTCCGCGATCTATGAAACCGGCGGCGTGCAGATCGCCATCAACGTGCTGATCGTCATCGTCTCGCTGCTTCTTTCCTTTCTCGTCATGCTCATCGTCTCTTTTTTCGGCAACAGAAAGTATCAGGAATTTTACCGGAAGATTCTCTTCGACGAACTGAAACTGTACGACTTCACGCCGAATTTTGAAAACGACTACCTGTCGGCAAAGAATTTCGACGCGATCTATCGCCTTTCGGGGATCGGCGAAGCGGAAAGGGAATTCGTCCTTTCCCTGAAAAAAGAATACGACATGAATCTGTATCAACTCCGTATTCCGTCTTTCAAAAAGAAGAACGCCGCTTTGATCGTGCTGGACACGGACAAGGAACGACGGCATTTTTTCCGGATCGGAAACGGAACGCTCGGGAAAAACGCAGTCGAAGGCGCGGACGAACCCTTAGCGCTGTACTATTACGATCAGGCCGATTATTCGGAAGAATTTCAGGTTCTCTCCGGTTACGGAAAACGGACGAACGCGATCTGCGACAGGCGTTTTCTGAAAGAATTCGACCGCCTTCAACGCTACGCAGAGACGAAGATCAGCGTGATTTCCTTTCAGCGATTCACGGTTCTTCTGATCCCCGGGTGGAAGATCAATCTGTCGCATTCGTTCCTGAAACGGGGAACGGGCGACGAACTGGATATCAAAATTCAATCGTTCAAAAGGCTGTACGAGCATCTCTGCCGGATTACGGCGGATATCATAGAAAGGGGAGAGGCAAATGAAAAAAAATGAGATTGTCGCGATGGTGCTGGCCGGAGGAAAGGGAACGCGTTTGAAAGGACTGACGCGGAAAAACGCCAAGCCGGCCGTCTATTTCGGAGGAAAATACCGGATCATCGACTTCGTGCTGTCCAATCTGGCCAACTCCAATATCAACAAGATCGGACTTCTGACGCAGTACGAAACCGTGGAATTAAATCAGTATACGTCCAGCGGAAAACACTGGGGATTCGACGGAAACAACTCGTCGTTTACCTTGCTGTCTCCACGGGAAAAAGAGGAAGGCTCCTACTGGTACAAGGGAACCGCGGACGCGATCTACCAGAATCTGGATTTTCTGGAAAGCCTTTCGCCGGAATACGTGCTGATCGCTTCCAGCGACCATATCTACAAGATGAATTACTCCAAAATGCTGGATTTTCTCAAACAGCGGGGCGGAGACGTGGCGATCGCCGCGATCGAAGTGGAGAAGGAGGAAATCTCCCGGTTCGGCATTCTCACGACGGACGAGAATTTACAGATCACCTCGTTTGTCGAGAAGCCGAAGCATTCCGATTCAAACAAGGCTTCGATGGGCATCTACATCTTCCGTTTCAAGACGCTGGTCGAGGCGCTTCGTTACGACGCCCGTCAGGAAGATTCCTCCCACGATTTCGGCAAGGACATCATTCCTTACCTTCTGAAAAAGAACCGCAAGATCTACGCTTTCCCGTTCTACGGCTACTGGCGCGACGTGGGGACGATCGCTTCGCTCTGGAAGGCGAACATGGATCTGGTCGACGATATCCGGACGCTGGATCTCTATGAGACGAATTCGACGTTCAAGGTCTATTCGGAAGATACGCGGAGCCTTCCGCAGTACATCGGGGCGAACGCGGAAGTGAAACGGAGTCTGGTCAATCAGGGGTCGTCGATCTTCGGAAAGGTGGAACACAGCGTGATCTTCACCAACGTCGTCGTGGAAGAGGGCGCGGAAATCTACGATTCGGTGCTGATGCCGAACGTGAGCGTCAAACGCGGCGCGGTGATCCGGAAGGCGATCATCGCAAACGGCGTTACGATCGAAGAAGACAGAAAAATCAACGAAGCGTGTGAAGAAATCGCGCTGATCGAGAGGTAATTATGGCGAGAATACTGGGAATTTTGAATTTGCACAACGAAAGCGATCTGGGCGTGATCACTTCCAAACGCTCGTTGGGCGCATTGACCTTTCTGGGACGGTATTCGTTCTGCGACATTCCGCTCAGCAATTTCGGCAACTCGCAAATCAACTCGACGGCGATTCTGGTCAAGAACAACATTCGATCTATCATCAAGCACATCGACGACAATCAGGGCTATGCCGAGAACACCAAACTGGGACAGGTCGTCCTCCTGTACAACGAGAAATACGCCAACGACGACCTGTACAACACCGACATCAACAACCTGATCGAGAACGAATGGCTGCTCAACGAGAACAACTACGCCTACGTGGTCGTCGCGCCGACGCATCTGATCTATCGGATGAATTTTCAGGACGTGCTGAAACAGCACATCGCTTCCGGAGGGGGGATCACGGCCTGTTACAAGAAAATCGATAACGGCAAGAAGTCCTTCATCAACGCGAACACCTACATCATCGACGATTCTCACCGTCTTCGCGGCATCCGAAAGAACAAGGGAACCGACGACGCGATCAACGTCGCGATGGAAACCTACGTTTTCGACGCGGCGAAATTGTCGGAAATCCTGAACTTTTCCGTCCGGACGAGTCAGATTTTTTCATTGAACGATCTGATCAAATACCTCTGCACCACGATGGACATTCACACCTACGAATACGACGGCTATCTCCGTTACATCGACGACCTGAACGGTTATTTCCGCACGTCGCTGGAATTGCTCGATCCGGCCGTGATCCGTCAACTGACCTCGTCGGACTGGCCGATCTACACGAAAACGCACGATACGCCTCCGGCGAGATACTCGGAGAATGCGATCGTCCGGAATTCCTTCATTTCCAACGGCGCGCTGATCGACGGAAGAGTCGAAAATTCGATCATCTGCCGGAACGTCCGGATCGGAAAAAACACGGTGATCCGGAACTCGATCGTACTTTCGGATACGATCATCGGCGATTCGGCGGTTCTAGAAAACGCGATCGTCGACAAAGAGTGCAAGATCATCTATAAAAAAGAAATCCGGGGAACTTCAAAGAAGCCGGTTTACATCAAGCAGGGGGATACCATCTAGTGAGAACGGTCATGGTGGCAAGCGAGGCCTTGCCTTTCGTCAAAGTCGGCGGTTTGGCCGACGTCGTCGCCGCGTTGAGTCGGACTTTGGCCAAAAAGAAAGTGAACGTCAGCGTGGTGATCCCGCTGTACAGCCGGGTGAAAGAGCATCCGCATTTCAAAGAAAACGCGACGCTGTTCGGCCGCTACGAAGTGCGGATGTCGTGGCGGATTCAGAAGTGCGAGGTTTTTCAGACCGACGTCCGGAACGTGCGCTATTACTTCATCGGCAACGACTATTATTTTTCCCGGGGAGATGTCTACGGCTATAACGACAATGTCGAGCGGTACGCTTTCTTTTCGCTCGCGGCTTATCGGCTGATCCGCGATTATTTGCCGAAGACCGACGTCGTTCACCTTCACGACTGGCAAGCGTCGGCGATACCGATGCTCTATCTTGACGAGTTCGGAAAACTGCCGGTCCGCACGATGCTGACGATTCACAATCCCTGTTTTCAGGGGATTTGCTCGCGGGGCGATCTTCCGGATTTTTTCAATCTCGGCACCGATTATTTCGACGACGGTCTGGCGCGCCTCGACGACAACGTCAATCTTCTGAAAAGCGCGATCATGCTCGCCGATCGGATCACGACCGTGAGTCCGACGCATCAGAAGGAACTTTTAAGCGGAATCTCTTCGTACGGTCTGGAAAAGATCCTTCACCTGAGAAGAAGCGATTTCGTCGGTATTCTCAACGGTCTGGATACCGACGAATTCGACCCGAAAAAAGACCCGCTGATCGTCCGGAATTACGGAATCGGCAACGCTTTAAGCGGAAAAAAAGAAAACAAGGAGCAGTTGTGCCGGGAACTGAATCTCGTGCACGGTGATTATCCGCTGTTCTGCATCGTGGGACGGCTGACGTATCAAAAGGGAATCGGATTCATCATCGCCAATCTGGAAAAGATCTTTCAGTTCCGCCTGAATCTGGTGATTCTCGGTCAGGGCGAAGAGGACTACGAGCATCAACTCAGTTTTTATTGTCGCGGTCGGGACAACGTCTCCTGCAACATTCGCTTTTCCAACGAAATGGCGCATCGGATTTACGCCGCGAGCGATTTCCTTCTGATGCCGAGCATCTTTGAACCGTGCGGCATCGCTCAGATGATTGCCATGCGTTACGGAACGCTTCCGATCGGATCAAAGGTCGGCGGACTCATCGATACGATCGACTCCTACAACCAACTCAACGAAGACAGCGCGAACGGATTGCTTTTTCATCTGGACGACGACAATCTTCTGGTCAACATCATCTTCGCTTTGAATTTGTACGAAAAGAAGCGGGTTCTGGCCAAGTTGATCCACAACGCGATGCGGAAAGATTTTTCGTGGGACCGTTCGGCTGAGGAATATCTTCGCCTGTATCGCCAGATGTTGGAAAAAAACCATCTGGATTCTTGATTTGACCTTTTTAAAGTCGCTATAATGTCTTAGCGCGAACGGAGGCAGAAAATGATTTACGATTTTACCGCCATTGAGAAGAAATGGCAGAATTACTGGGAAGAACACCACACCTATTTTTGCGACACTTCCGATTTGAAACGGAAAAAATATTACGTTCTGGATATGTTCCCTTATCCGTCCGGACAGGGACTTCACGTCGGGCATCCGGAAGGATACACGGCGACGGACATCGTGGCCCGGATGAAGCGGATGCAAGGCTACAACGTCCTGCACCCGATGGGCTTCGACTCTTTCGGTCTTCCGGCGGAGCAATACGCCATCAAAACCGGGAATCACCCGGAGGGTTTTACGCTGAAAAACATCGAAAACTTCAAGCGCCAACTGAAAATGCTCGGCTTTTCCTATGACTGGTCGAAGACGATTTCGACCTGCGATCCGAAATACTATCGCTGGACGCAATGGATTTTCAAGCAACTGTATCTGGACGGCTACGCGAAGTACGTCGAGATGCCGGTCAACTGGTGCGAAGAATTGGGAACCGTGCTGGCCAACGACGAGGTCGTCGACGGGAAGAGCGAACGCGGCGGGTATCCGGTGATCCGGAAAAAGATGAAGCAATGGGTCCTGGACATTCCCCGCTACGCCGAAGCGCTTCTGTCGGGGTTGGACAAACTCGACTGGCCAGAATCGACCAAAGAGATTCAGCGCAACTGGATCGGCAAGAGCGAAGGCGCGCTGGTGCGCTTCGCCGTCGCCGGAACGGACGAATCCTTCGACGTGTTCACCACGCGTTGCGACACGCTGTTCGGAGCGACCTATTGCGTCCTTTCTCCGGAACATGCGCTGGTGAAGAAGATCGCCGATCCGAACCGGGAGGAAGAAGTCGACGCCTACATCGCCGCATCGATGAAAAAATCCGAACTGGAAAGAACCGATCTGTCCAAGGAAAAGACGGGCGTGTTCACCGGCGCCTATGCGCTCAATCCGGTCAACGGAAAGAAGATTCCGATTTACATTTCGGATTACGTCCTGTCCACTTACGGCACCGGGGCGATCATGGCGGTTCCCGCGCACGACGAAAGGGACTATGCGTTCGCTCAGAAATTTCATCTGGAAATCCTCCCGGTCCTTTCCGGCGGGGACGTCCGGAAAGAAGCCTTCACAGGCGACGGCGTGCACATTCACTCGGAATTCCTGGACGGACTGAACAAGGAAGAAGCGATCGAAAAAATGCTCGCCTACCTGGAAGAACATCATCTGGGGAAGCGAAAAGTCAACTACAAACTCCGCGAATGGATTTTCGCGAGGCAGCGATACTGGGGCGAACCGATTCCGATCGTCTATGACGAAGAAGGCAATTCGGTCGTCCTCAAAGACGAGGATCTGCCTTTGATCCTGCCGAAATTGGACAATTACGGGAGGAGAAAGGACGGAAGCCTCCCGCTGGAACGCGCGGAAGAATGGATGAATCTGGTTTATGACGGCAAAAAGGTGCGCCGCGAAAGCGCGACGATGCCGGGAAGCGCCGGATCTTCGTGGTATTATCTCCGTTACATCGATCCCGATAACGACCGGGAACTGGCTTCCTACGAAAAACTGAAACACTGGATGCCGGTCGATCTCTATATCGGCGGTTCCGAACACGCGGTGGGCCACTTGCTTTACGCCCGCTTCTGGAATCGCTATCTCTACGACAAGGGGATCGTCCCGTGCGCCGAACCGTTTCAGAAACTGTTTCATCAGGGGATGATTCTCGGCGAAAACGGCGAAAAGATGAGCAAGTCGCGAGGGAACGTCGTCAATCCCGACGACGTCGTGAAAAACTACGGCGCCGACGCTCTGCGCCTGTACGAGATGTTCATGGGACCGCTGGAAGCGAGTTTGCCATGGTCGACCGGCGGACTCGACGGAGCGAAACGATTCATCGAAAGAGTCGTCCGGATTCTCGACTCCGAAAAGATCGCCCTCACGGATTCTTCCGACGGGAAACTCGACTACGCTTACCACTTCTTGGTGAAAAAGGTCAGCGAAGATTTCGAAAATCTGCAATTCAACACGGCGATCAGTCAGATGATGATCTTCGTCAACGAGGTCTACAAGAACGGGGCAATCTGCCGGGATCATCTCGAAGGGCTGATCAAGATGTTCAGTTGCATCTGCCCGCATATCGGCGAAGAACTGTGGCAGTCGCTCGGTCACGAGGGAATCATCGACTTTGAGAACTGGCCGACTTACGATCCGGCCAAACTGGTTCTCGACGAGGTGGAAATCGCGGTGCAGGTCAACGGCAAATTACGCGCGACGCTGACCTGTCCGTTGAACGAAGACGCCGAAAAAGTCAAAGAACGGGCGCTTCGTCTGGAAAGCGTCAAGGCGCGACTCGAAGGGCTGAACGTCGTCAAGGTCATCGTCGTTCCGAATAAAATCGTCAACATCGTCGCCCGATAGCGACGGATTCCGACAGATCCTTCCGGTAGAATGATTTCGGTGAGACCTATGTTACAAGTCGAAATCATCTGTTCGGAAAGCGAAAACGATCTGGTCGAAGAAACCAATTATTTTTTGAGCAAAATCGATGAATGTCTGGTTCGCGAGATCCGATATTCATCGTTTTTCGATACGAAGAGGCAGTGCGCCGTTTTTTCGGTGCTGATCATTTACCTGATTCGCTGAAATTTGTTTCTCCCGTCGCGTTTTTTCTGCTATATTATTGTATGGAAGTGATGAATATGAAAGGGAAGCGTCTCCTGCCGGTCGTCATCGGATTGCTGTTGACTTCCTGCGGCTCCTATCAGAACACGATCGCGAATTTCGACGATCGGGCCTACTCGGCCGATCTGTACAAGGTCCGAACCTCTGCCGTAAGCGGTGAAATCCGGGATTTCAAACTCAATGCCTATCTCAACGAAGACGGGGATAACTATGTCTACACCGCGCAGATCGTCTATGCGGAAACGGAATTGCGTTCGCTGAAAGCGATCTTCGTTCCCGATACCGGAACGGAAAACGTTGCCGGCATTTTGCCTTGCATCGGCTATTCGGAAAGTCTGACGCTCGCGGAAAAGAAAGATCCGTCGGCCTTTGCCTATACGGGATACAACCTTTCTTATAAAACCGATAAGGAAGATCTCGATTTCTATCTCTTCGTCTCGTATGAAGAAGGGAACGAATACCTTTACCGGATCGAAGACTTCCTCAGATTAGGAGTTTGACCATGCACCTCGACGCCATTAAAGAAAAACTGATGAACGATCTTTCGCTGAGCCGGACGCAGGTCGACAACGTCGTCGAACTGCTCGGACAGGGCGACACGATCCCGTTCATCGCGCGCTACCGGAAAGAGAAAACGCAATCGATGACCGACGAAGTCCTTCGGACGTTCGACGAAAAGTACCGCTACTACCTGAATTTTTACGACCGGCTGGACACGATCGTGAATTCGATCCGGGAACAGGGGCTGTACAGCGAGGAAATCGAGGCGGAACTGATGAGGGCGAAGACCCTTTCCGAGTTGGAAGACATCTACCGCCCGTATAAGCCGAAACGGAAGACGCGGGCGAGCATCGCCAAGAGCAAGGGACTCGAACCCTTGGCGGATGCCCTCTTCAAACAGGAGAACCGCGACGACTTTCCGGATTACGTCGCCTCTTTCGTCGATCGCGAAAAAGGGGTGGAAAGCGCGGAAGAAGCCTTGCAGGGCGCCAAAGACATCATCGCCGAATGGATTTCCGACGAGGCTTCCTACCGGAAATATATCCGGAAGCACACCTTTGATTTGGGCCTGATCGTCTCCGAAAAGATCAAGGACGAGGACGGAAAGTTCGTCTTCGAGCAATACTATCGCTATTCGGAGAGAATCAACAAGATTCCGGCGCATCGGGTTTTGGCGCTGAACCGGGGCGAAAAAACGGGAATTCTCCGCGTTTCGATTCAGGATCCCGAAGAGAATCTGGACTGGCTTCTTCGGAAACTGGTCCGGAAAAACACGATTTACACCGCGTTGATGAACGAGGCCGTCGCCGACGCCTATTCGCGTCTGATCCGTCCGTCCATCGAAAACGAGATCCGGAGCGATCTGACCGAAGTCAGCGAAAACGCGTCGATCGAAGTCTTCAAATCGAATCTGAAAGAACTTCTGCTGGAAGCGCCTGTGCGAAATAAGGTGGTTCTCGGCTTCGATCCGGGTTTCCGGACGGGGTGCAAACTGGGCATCGTCGATCCGAACGGAAAAAAACTGTATACCGGCGTCCTGCACGCGACTCTGGGAAGCGAGGACTTGCTGGTGAAAGAGGCGGACCGTCTGGCCGATCTGATCCGGAAGTATCGCGTCGATCTGATTTCGTTGGGAAACGGTACTGCCGGAAGGGAGAGCGAACAGTTTCTCAACCGTTATCTCTTCACCCGTCATCCCGAATTCAAGGGGCGCGTCGACTACCTCATCACCAACGAAGCGGGGGCTTCCGTTTACAGCGCTTCGAAACTGGGCATCAAGGAATTCCCGGATCTCGACGTCAGCGTGCGGAGCGCGATTTCTCTGGCTCGGCGCGTGCAGGATCCTCTGGCCGAACTGGTCAAAATCGATCCGAAATCGATCGGCGTGGGGCAATATCAGCACGATATGAATCAGAAACACCTTTCGACGGCTTTGGGCGGCGTCGTCGAAAACTGCGTCAATCAGGTCGGCGTCGACGTCAACAATGCCAGTCCTTCGCTTTTGAATTACGTTTCCGGCATCAGCGCGTCGCTGGCCGAAAACATCGTCCTGTACAAGGAGAAAAACGGTCCGTTCCGAAAGCGGGAAGAACTGAAAGAAGTGCCGAAACTCGGACCGAAGGCCTATGAACAGTGCGCCGGCTTCTTGCGGATCGCGGACGGCTATCCGTTAGACAACACCGGCATTCACCCGGAGTCCTATCCGATCGCGCTGGAATTATTGAAACGGATCGGCGCTTCGCTCGATCAGATCGGAAGCGCGGAACTCGCGGCGAAACTGCACGGCGTGAATGCGGCGAAGACGGCCGTCGAACTGCATGTCGGCGAGGAGACGCTGAACGACATTCTCGCCGAATTGGAAAAACCGGGAAGGGATATCCGCGACCTCAACGTCAAAGCGACGTTACGCAACGACGTCAAAGAGATCGCCGATCTGAAAGTCGGCATGATTCTCGACGGGACGGTGCGCAATATCATCGATTTCGGCGCGTTCGTCGACATCGGCGTGCATCAGGACGGGCTGGTGCATATCTCGCAATTGGCGGACCGCTTCGTCAAGCACCCGTTAGACGTGGTGCGGATCGGTCAGATCGTCAAGGTGAAGGTGATCGGCGTCGATCCGGCAAAACGGAAAATTTCGCTTTCGATGCGCGATCTGAAATCCTGAACGCGCGGTTTCGTTATTTTGTCGCCGATCGATTGTCGATCGGCGGCTTTTTTTTGCCTTTCCGGTAAAAAGTTGCCGGATTCGGGCGGAAAAAGAAGAAAAGAAACGAAAAAATGGAGATTCAGGGAGGAAGAGATTCCAAAACGGCAAAAAAATGAAAACGTTTTCATTTTATTGGTTGACATACTAATTTTTGGATATTAAAATGGTCTTAGATATGCAAGGATGATTAAAACATATCTTTTTTCATTAAGTAGAAAGGGAGAATAGGAAATGAAAAATAAAAAACTTTTGTTAGTGGCCGGTGCGTTGGTCTTGGGCGCCGGTTCGCTTGCATCTTGCGGAGGGGGCAGCAAAGCGGATCTGAAAGTCTGGTGCGCTTCCGAAGATGTCGATTTCATCAATCAGGTGATCACCAATTTCAAAGAAGACTATCCGGATTACGCGGATAAAAAGTTCGACGTCATCATCACCAACGAGCCGGATGCGGCGACGAACCTCAAAAATGACCCGAAGGCTTCGGCGGACGTGTTCCACTTCGCCGGCGATCAGATCGGCACGCTCGTTCGTCAGGAACTGCTTTATGAGATCGACAATGCTTTCGTCAAGGATCTGGGAATCGAAACCAGCGTTCTCGATGCCGGTAAAGTCGGCGGAAAACAATACGGCATTCCGTTCACGCCGAATACGTTCTTCATGTATTACGACGCCAGCGTCTACACCGCGGACGACATCACGACGCTGAACAATATGCTGGCCGTCGACGTAACGACGAAAGGCTACACCTACAATTTCGGATTGGATATCGCCAACGGCTGGTATCTGCAATCCTACTTCTTCTCCAACGGCTGCACGATCTTCGGCGAAGACGGCACCGACGGAACGGCTGGAATTCAGCCGGCGGACAAAGCGCTGGAAGTCGCCAACTGGATCTGGGATTACTACAACGGCGCGAACAAGAGCAAATTATACGCCGGTGACTGCGGCGCCGACATCGGACACACCGTCGCCGCGGGCGTAACGGGTACCTGGAACGCCAGCGCGATCAAGACCGCGATCGAATCGACGGGCGGAACCTATGCGGCCGCACCGTTACCGAAACTGACTTTCGGAAGCGGCTCCTCCGCGCACGACGAAACGTGGAAAGCGGTCGGCGACTACAAACAGATTGGCGTCAACGCCGTCACGCAGAATCCGGAACTGGCTTGCGAGTTGGCCTCCTACATCGCGAACAAAGAGAGCCAGGCTCTCCGTTACAGCCTCCGTCTGACCGCGCCGACGAATGCGGAAACCATCGCGGATCCGTCCATCACCTGGGACGCTTCGATCGTCGCGCAAACCGAACAGTTGCAATCGACGTTCAGCCAACCGACGATCTATGCCGATCGCGGTTACTGGGAAGCGTCCACGGCCTTAGGAAGCGATCTGCGCGGTGAAACCGACAAGAACGCCGTCGAGGCTTGGTTTGAAAAATTCCTCAACACCATCACAGCAAAAGCGGAATAGTTCTTTCCAGTCAAACTGATTCAACGATATGGTAGCGAGGTAATTAGGCTCCTAGTTACCCGCTACCATTTTATTTAGGAGGACAATAATTAAATATGAAACTTTTGTCATACATTGACTATTGTGGTTTGCCTCGCTGGAAACAATTCTTCTATAAGATTTACGAATTTTTCTATAAAGTCGTTCTCGGATTATGGCACTTTATAAAAGGATTCGGAATCGGCGTCAAGAATTTCGTTTTCAAGGTCGGCCGCGCTTTCAAAAAAATGTATCAATCTTTTCGTTACGGCGATGTGTTTACGAAATTATCTTTCGGACTCCTGGGACTGAGCCACGTTCGGCGCGGTCAGTACGTCAAGGGAATCCTGATGATGATTTTGGAAGCACTTTTTATTGTGTTTATGGTCGTTTTCGGCGGGAACGCTCTGGTCAATCTGGTTACTTTGGGCGACTACCGGACCGGTTATATCTGCAACAACGTCATCTACGAAACCCGTGAAGAAGCCTCGGCGGCGGGGTGCCGCGTGCCGGTTCTGGCCGTTCCGGACAATTCGCCGCGCCTCTTGCTCTATGGCATTCTGACCGTGGCGATCATCGTGATCTTCGTCATCTTCTACGTTTCGACGGTCAATCGTTCTTACGAAATTCAGACGAACAAAGAAGAGGGCAAACACATCAAAACGTTCAAGGAAGAGATGAGCGATTTCCTCAACAGCAAATTCCACATCACGCTTCTGGCACTTCCGATCTGCGGCGTGGTGATCTTCTCGATTTTGCCGTTGATCGACATGATCTGCATGGCGTTCACCAACTACGACTATACGACGGACTATCCGAAAGGCGTCTTCGACTGGGTCGGATTCCAAAACTTCGGCGAAATCTTCAATTTCGGCGGTTCCGGATTCGGCTACACTTTCGTCGAAATCCTGAAATGGACGCTGGTCTGGGCCGTTCTGGCGACGTTCCTCAACTTCATTCTGGGCATTCTGGTCGCCACGATCATCAACAAAAAGGGAATCCGGTTCAAGAAATTCTGGCGGACCTGTCTGGTTCTCTCGGTCGCCGTTCCGCAATTCGTTTCGCTTCTGGCAATCAGCCAGTTCCTCGGAGAATACGGTCCTCTGACCGCTTTGCTCGAACGCTGGACCGGCGTCAAATACACCTTCCTGGCGGTTCCGTATACGACCGTTTCAATCTTCGGCTGGAAAGTGGCCGTGGATTTCCCGCGGATCCTGATCGTCCTCATCAACATCTGGATCGGCATTCCGTACACGGTGTTAAGCACGACCGGCATTCTGATGAACGTGCCGGAAGATCTCTACGAATCGGCCCGGATCGACGGGGCGTCGGCGGTGACGATCTACTTCAAGATCACGCTTCGATACATCATCTTCGTCATGGGACCGTCGTTGATTACGACGTTCATCGGAAACTTCAACGGTTTCGGCGTCATCTATCTTTTAACCGGTGGAGGACCGAAAACGAACGGTTTCTACGGTTCGGCCGGACACACCGACCTGTTAGTTACCTGGCTCTTCCAGTTGACCAACGGAAACAATCCGGATTATAAGATGGCTTCGGTCGTCGGTATCTTTATCTTCATCATTTCGTCGGTCATCTCCCTGATCGTCTACCGCAATTCCAGCAGTTTCAAAGGAGAGGAGGATTTCGCATAATGGCACGTGTAAAAAGCATGAAGAGAAAACAAAAAACGCAGAACACCATTATCTACATCGTTTTGATTCTCTTATCCATCATCTGGGTTATTCCGATTCTCTGGATCGTCTTCGTCTCGTTCAACGCGGCGGATTCCCGGGTGGCGATTTCCGCACTGCCGGCCAAAGGCTCGTCCTTCGCCGAAGTGATGAAATTCTATTTCGGAAATCTGACGTTCCGTCATTACGTCAACCTGTTCACTTCGTCGACGGAACCGTACCTGAGGTGGTTCATCAACACCTTCGTCGTGGCTCTGATCACGATGATCGTCAATACGTTCTTCATCATGGCGGTCGCCTACACGATGTCGCGACTGAAATTCAAAGGGCGGAAAACGCTGATGTCGATCAACCTGATTCTGGGCATGTTCCCGGGATTCATGTCGATGATCGCCGTCTACAACATTCTGAAATTAGTCAACCTGACGCAATCGCTCGTGGGGTTGACGCTCTGCTACACGATGACTTCCGGCATGGGATTCTACGTGGCAAAGGGCTTCTTCGATACCGTGTCCAAGTCGTTGGACGAGGCGGCGCGGATCGACGGGGCGACCAATGCGCAGATTTTCTACAAGATCATCCTTCCGCTTTCCAAGCCGATCATCGTCTATACGCTGGTTCAGGCGTTCATGGGGCCGTGGATGGATTACATCTTCTGCAAGATCATTCTCCGCGACGCGTCGAATCAGTACACCGTCGCGCTCGGCATGTACCAGTGGATCACGGTTCAGGAAAAGATCAACCTGAAATTCGTCGACTTCTTCGCGGGTTCGGTCATCGTCTCCATTCCGATCATGTCGGTCTTCCTCGCTACGCAGAAATACTATATCTCCGGCGTTACCGGCGGTGCGGTTAAAGGGTAGTGCCTATGAGCAAGTGGCTGAAAAATGCGATTTTCTACGAGATCTATCCGACCTCGTTCATGGATTCCGACGGAGACGGCATCGGCGATCTCCGCGGGATCGCGGCGAAACTCGACTACGTGGCTTCTCTCGGGTGCAATGCCATCTGGCTCAACCCGTTCTACAAGTCGCCGTTCAAGGACGGCGGCTATGACGTCAGCGATTTCTTCGACGTCGATCCGCGTTTCGGCACGTTGGACGATTTCAAGAACCTGCTCGCCGAGGCGCATCGAAAAGGGATAAAGATCATCGTCGATCTGGTCGCCGGTCATGCCAGCGAGCAGAATTCCGAATTTCTCCGTTCCGCGGAACCGGAACGAAACGAATGTTCCGACCTCTTTATCTGGAATTCCTGCGTCTGGGACCTGGAACAGCCTTACCGGCTGATTTCCGGCCGTTACGACAGGAATGCCTGCTACATGGTCAATTTCTTTTCCACGCAGCCGGCGTTCAATTACGGATTCAACGAAATCACGCACCCGAAGTGGCAGATGTCCTATCAGGATCCGCGCACGTTCGCGGCGCGAGAATATCTGAAAAAAATCATGTTCTTCTGGCTCGATCTCGGCGTGGACGGATTCCGCGTCGACATGGCGGATTCGCTCGTGAAAAACGACGACGACAAGAAGGCGACGATGGAAATCTGGAAGGAAATCTCTTTGGAAGTGAAGAAAGCCTATCCGGAATCGGTCCTCGTCAGCGAATGGAGCAATCCTTCGCGTTCGCTCTCCTGCGGGTTCGATTGCGATTTCGTCCTCGATCACTGGGACAACTTCTTCCACCTTCTGGTTCGTTCGACGCCTGAATCGCGCGGCGTCAGCCTCTTGAACGGCGGCGATCAACCGAAGGCATACGACGATCTGGTTCGTCGGATCGAGGAAGCCGGGAAAGCCGGCGGTTATCTCGGACTCATCTCCGGCAATCACGATACGCCGCGCATTTCGTCCTTTCTCGACGAAACCCGGCTCCGCCTGTATTACCTGATGATGTTTACGCTTCCGGGCGTTCCGTTCCTCTATTACGGCGACGAGATCGAAATGAAACATCAGAACCTCGCCAGCAAGGATGGTGGCTATCAGCGTACCGGAGACCGGACGCCGATGCAATGGGATCGAAGCGCAAACTGCGGCTTTTCCGAAACGAAAGGGGAACTGTATCTTCCGCAGTTGAACGTCAAAACCGATGTCGCTTCTTCGGAAGCCGATCCTTCTTCGCTTCTGAACTGGCTGAAAAAACTGATCGCTTTCCGGAAAGCGGAAAAGGCTCTCACGGACAAAGCGTTCGCGATGAATGAACCTGAAAAGGGATTGATCGTTTACGATCGGGGAAATCTCCGCGTTCTCATCAATCTGGGCGATTGTCCGGTTGAAATCGAAGGGAAGGTTCGCTTCCGTACCGAGACGGGCGAGGCTCAGAAGAACAAACTGTATCCGTATCAGGGCGTCGTCGTCGAAAAGGAGGAAAAATGAGGAGAAAGAAGATTTTTACGGTTTTGACTTCTTCGTTTCTTCTCGCGGCAAGTCTTTCTTCCTGCGGAACGAAAGCCAACGGCGTATCGCTTTCCAAGAGCAAGCCGACGTACCAGAGCGAAGATCATTTCGACAATTACGTCGACGACATGTATAAAAACTATTACCAGATTCTGGTTTACTCTTACTTTGACGGAAACGGAGACGGCATCGGCGATCTGAAAGGATTGACGGAAAAACTCGACTACATTCGGGACGGAAAGAAC
>UMKG01065850.1_pt1 | contig 20912 bp, 22 predicted proteins | sample 1966261 | NCBI WGS metagenome assembly UMKG01 (sample SAMEA4836169, study PRJEB28245) | human gut metagenome | biome: gut microbiome; material: fecal sample | place: Denmark | collected 2008 | reverse complement strand
TCCATAAAGCCTTAATCTTCAAAACAACACATTTTGTTTGAACCATCACCTTATATTTTTCAAGTCTGCCTTTTTCTATCTCATTTGATTTGTCGCCATAAGAAATAGTAATATATCTGGAATTGGTTTTTATAATGCGTACATCTCCATTTCTTACTGCCTCTTTAGGGAATCCCAAATCTTCAAAAAAGCCATCATAATCTGTAATGTATTCTGGAAGTTCCATTTTGACTACATCCTTTTTGGTTTTCTACCTGAAACTCCTTGACCGATTGGTTTTCTGTATCTTTCTTATTACGAATATATTCTTCCAAACAATGTGCGCCAACATCACAATTCCCAGCTTTTAGGTGTCCTATTGCCAACCTCGACATATCCTTAATAGTTTCTTCATGAATATGAGAAAACAAAAAATCAAACGTCCTTTTTTCATTAAGACTCAAAACAGCCTCAACCCATAAAGCATTTACATCAAAGCATGTATGAACCCGACTCAGATTCCATTGTTGTATATGCAAATGACATTGACCCATTCATACTCAATTGCCATAAATGTAATTCATCTGTCATTCTTAATAATCCTGATGATATTGTATATCTTTACAGGCTTGCACAGGATACTCCTCTACTGCATGCAGAACTTGCTCTCAAAGCAGATGACTTGCAAGGATATGTAGATGCTATAAATGAATTTAATTAATCCGACATATCCGTTCTGTATCTAAAGTTACTCTTCGAGTTGCTTTCGAGTTTTTCAAAAATGCACTCGAAAGAAAACTCGAAGTGCTAAAGTCTCACATAATATAATTCCCTCTTGTATGGGTTATATCGTACGCATTCCGCTTTGTCGAAGTCAATATTTATGACATTTGACTACTTTGCTGTATTAAAAATAAAATATATGGCAATATTCCGATTGTCATTATAATACTTATAGCAATCAAAATAATTCCTGATTTTATATGTTTACCACCTTCTTTTGATTTTCCACATGTCCACTTTAAAAGCAGCCTCCAAAACTTCTGCCCTTTCTTTTCCATTGCCACATTAAGAACAGCAATAATATATAAATTGGACCAAACTATATATATTAAAAATAAGCCTATAAAAAATAAGCCAACCATCTGAAACATCGCATACTGTCCAGAAGGATTAGTAAAGTATGCTTGTATAGAACCATTTGCTATTATTTGTTGTTTTAGATAATCAAAATCAATTTTGCTATTATAAATAGGACTGCTAATAATCCCTATCAGTATTGGTATCAAACTCACAGATACCATATTAAAAATTCCTATTTGTTTTAAATTCTTATCATACAGAATTCCATTCTTCTTTCCCTTGTAATATATCACACAGGTTAATAACTCTATCAACAAGGATATAACAACAACCCCCAGTAAAATCTGCCAACGATATTGTACATACAAACCCATTGCAAAGATTAGTGCCAATCCCCCAATTACCCTAGTACCATCATCCGACTCTCCACTTTTTCCATTTGGATTCTGATTATAATTCTTAGATTTATTTTTAATTATTATTTGCTTTTCAACCATTTTGGTTTCGTTATTTTGATTTGCATTAACCATTCCATTATCAGTACTTATATTAACTTGTCCACCAGAAACAATAACCTGTATAATAGTCTTTGAACTACTATCTTTATTTTCTTCCAAAACATATCCTCCATTAGTAATTCTCATACAGTTGTATAAATAAAAGAACAATTTATAAACTTACACTTTTGTCTTATCATAAATCCATTCTATGTCTAGTTAAATTTTTAGAAAAATCCACCAAATCATATATAGTATGTGTACCTTTTAAATTTCATATATAATTTCTTGAATTTTGCTATCATATTTAGTTTCATTTAACGGATTCCATTTTGCACAAATAATAAAATTGTACGATGTCAAATATCTTATACGAATACTAGCCTGATGCACAATATCTATTACCATTCCTTCTATAACAGTTGCACCATCATCATATTCAGCTCTTGCTATTAAATGTCCATCAAAAATTGTATACTCTTCAAAGCAACTTCCAATTTGCTCCACCCAATAATCTATTTTCTCTTGAGTCATTTCTTCATATAATCCTGCAGGTTCTTCTGGATTTGTTTCACCATATACAAATTCTTATAACATGTCGAAGATGAATATACAACCATTTTCTTTACATTCAACTGTTTTTCATCCATAAAAACTTACACTATCCAATCTTTCAAATGATAAAACCTCTTTGCTACTGCTTCCTCTCAACCATCATATTGGGACAGTCATTTTTTCTTTATTCTTATTTAAAGAATTTCGCAATAATATTTCTAATTTGTCAACACATTCCTTAGGTTTATTAAATTCTTTCACTCCACTTACCCCCAGCAAATGCTTTTCCAAATCTATATTCAAAAAAAGCTTTGGCAAGTCAAAATCATCTATATCCATAGTATTATTTGAAGTGCTTTTTCAACAATATCTTTCTAATTTTCTCCAAGAATATTACTCAACAATTTGCCATATCCTATATTGAAATCTGTCAAATCCGCATACATTCTAGATGCCAGATAATTTGGAAGATATGGTTTTCCATCCTCATCATATTCATTAACTACTGGAATAAATTTTTCTTGTTTGACATTACCATATACTTGAGGTGTTATAATTGCTGCCTCATCTCCAACGCCTCCACTTCGACTGTCTGCTTTATGTTTATATGATTTGTTGCAAATAATCAAAACCTTATCTATTGTTTCATCTACTGCAATTCTTTCCATAAAAGCATATTTATCATGCCCTAATCTTAAATTCTTATAATCTATAACAACCTCCACTCCATCTTGTTCTAATTTCTGTGCTAATTTCCTTACCCATTCTTTATTACTTTCTGGCACCCATGAATATGAAATGAATACTTTCTTACCTGTTTCACTTGTACTTTCATTTCTTTGATAAACCTTATCCATTGGAACATCTATTTTCTTTCGCTCCTTTTGAGGTTCTGTATTACCCATAACAGCATCAATTTTCCCATTATCTTTTGCTATGTTTACCTGTCCTCCTGATACGTTAAATATAACATCTGAATTTCTCTCTTTTACATCATCAAAATATGTAATTCCATCTAAGGTTAAATTAATAGAAATATCACCTTCCAAATCAATTACCTGACTTTTACTTGTTAGGCAATTATTCCTTACCAAATCATCAAGTATATCATAAATTGCAGTTTCAATACTTGGTATATCATTAAAATATTGGAAATCCAATTCAAAATTATTTTTACCTATATTATTTCTATAATCTAGTATCTTTTTTAAAAACATTTCACTATCTTTTCGCATATCCATTCACCACTATTTAATATACTGTATGATTAATTCCTGCAGTTTCTGTAAATTGTTTGCCAAAACTGGAACAACATTTGCAATCGTCATCATCGGAGCTATTAATGTTATGCAATTTCTCAATCGACTTATTATAGGCTCTGGTTTTGTTAATTCTTCCTTAGCCATTTCCACAACATCTATAATTTCATCCGCTTCTTCTTTCTTTACTCCTAATAAATTATCTTTTATTGCTTTTATAATTACATCCAATTCATTTTCACTTATACCATTATTCTGTGTGGCATTAATATTTGCATTATCCTTTGCAAAATTAACTTGTCCTCCTGTTATATTAAATATTACACCATTTCTATTCTCCATCTTTTCATTTTTCCTTTCTTCTAACATTCTATATTCATCTTGTGTATCTCTTGGCATTAATTCAACATATTTTTCTATATCTATATGTAAGTATTTCTCCAATATCTTAGAATTTCTTTTATATACCGTTTTCTGAAGTGCAAAAATAAATGTACGCAAATATCCATACATATATTTTCACAACATGCGAAACATCGCTATATAATGCTTCGTTTTTCTCAAATAAGTTAGTAAGTTTTTCATTTCCAAATTCTTTTATAATCTGCTTAATTGCTAACGCTACATCCCCTTTAAATTGAATGGTATCTGCACCTTCTTTACTATATCTACATACATCTCTATAAACGCTTAACAATTCTAGTAACTTATTTCTTTCCTTTTTTCGAAGATATTTAACAGCATAAAAAGAATTGATTTCAAAAAGTGCTTCATAGTCCCTACGTGTATAATATCTTCGATTCAACAATTTAACAATAGGAAATATAATCGTCATCAATACACTTTCGCGATTTGCTTTGTCATAATATCTTTTTGATATTAACAATAATGCAATCGCAGAAATAAAATAGACATTGCATTTTGATATAGCCAATTAACAATTTGTATCCACATATCTTTTTTCCTTCCTTTATCGCATATTTCTTATTGTCTTATAATAGTTTTTTCGGCATTATCTTTGATTCTTTTAAGCCTATCTTTCTTTTTTGCTACCTATTCTGTACTATATTCAACACCGACGTCCATATAGACTAAAATATATTTATGTCTTTCCGATAAATCTATTACTTCCATTTTTTGAATTAGCTGAATTTTCTGCTAATCACTTTTCCATCTTCATTACATGTGTCAATTAATCAAATCCTCGTAAAAAAATTATAATGAGTTAAAATTGAGTTTTTGATTAAAACTCAATTTTATTCCCCAACCACTCTCCAGTCACGCATAACATTTCATTTCAATTGAGTGATAATTGAGTTTTTCATAAAACAAAACTCAATTTCCACTCAATTATTTATACATAACGTACCTGGCTGCAGGTCCTTTACCTGCTAAAGTAATCAGATCTTCACTCCTCATTTTATCAATGACACTTCTCGCCTGCTGCTTAGTAAAGCCGCACATCTCCTGTATCTTAGCAGATGTTATCTGATCATTTGTCTGCAGATATTCTAAAATCATATTTTTAGCCTTGATATACTGGACTGTTTTATCTCTTGTATATTCCACGTCTGATTTTAATGCCTCATATACCTTAGCTGTCAGCATATATTCCTTACCAACAATCTCTATCAACCCACTATTAACCAGCTCATTGCATGACTTTTTTGTTTCATCCAACGATTTTTGGACTTTCCTTGATAGTTCTGACAACTGCTCTTTCCTATTGTCCATTAAGTCTCTTAATATCATCATTTCAGCCAAAGGCATAATTTTACTATTCTTATCCTGTACTTCGGTAATAAACTTAACAAATTCTGTGTTATCTATTGCACTGAATATTGTCAAAGAAACTGCATCATTAAACGATCTGTATCTTGGATAAGGCTTGCCCATTGAAACCATGTCCTTAAAGATGATATCTACTCCCTGACCGGTTCTCTGAACATATTTCAAATTTTGCAGTGTCTCTGCTATCAGTTTATTCCTTGGTATAGATGGATGCGTTATGATATTGTCCTCTGTAATTCCATCAAGGAATCCGCCTGGATTTTCAATAACTATTTTATCCGGATATTGTTTTACATAAACTGCTGCATTGCTCTGATAATCTCTATGAGACAACGCATTGAGAAGTGCTTCCTGAAATACTCTCTCCGGAAAATCTTCCACCTCAAGTCTGAATAATCCTACCTGAATGTTCTCTATCTTACTGTATGCTTGTACTCTCTCGGTCAACTTGTCAATAACGCTTATTAATGGCAGCTTTAAATCAAGTCTTGCATCGTATTCTTCTAAATTATCAGCTGAATAATGTAAATATATAACTTCCGCCTGCGGTAACAATCTTTGAATTGAGGTTTCTTTTCCCACAAAGAGCAGACCAGCAATAGTCAGACGTTCTACATCTCCGTCATATTTTATGAGCTGTAAGTCTCTCAAAAAATCTATATCATCCAAATCTGGTAATGTAGATTTAGAATCCCTGACTCTTAGTTTTTCCTTCAAGCTGTACACTTCTAACTTATTTACATCATCCAGAGTACTTTCGCCTATAATTCTGCCAGAAAAATCCGAATTCTGCGCAGAAGAATAAAAATTGCTCAACTCATCCGGATATGCAGGTTTTGAATTCTTACCTAATCGCTTCAGGCATCTGCCATCTGTAGTTGTATATGTCTTTCCATCTGCTTTAACTGATATTGCAATAACGAGTTTTCCTTGATACTCGAAGTCTGATATTTCTGTAAATAATGGTGGCACAGTTCTATCATAAATTCCCTCAATAATACGCTGACCATCATAATTCCTATCACAACCAGTAACTTCAATTGGGTTATCTTCTACTCCAAAATAAACTGTTCCTCCCTTAGTATTTGCAAATGCAATTAATTCATCAACAGCAAGAGAAATAATTTCTTTCATATTTCTTGCATTTATCCAAGACTTAAATTCAACTGTATCAGTTTCCTCTTTATCTAATATTTCCTTAAATTCTTCTTCAGTCATTAGCGTTACACCTTCTTTCCCAATAAGCATTCATATCCAATTTACTAATCTCTTGATTTTAATTTGCATGATGTTGGTGTTTGTTTTCTGTTTCAAAGACGTAAGAATTAGCATTCATACCTTATAGTAGAATATATTTTTAATTATACAATGACTCCATTAGCTCTTGTATCTCTTGTTGCTCAATCATTCTCTTCCATTTTCGTATATTCTCTTGTATATACTGTTTATGTTTAAGTAAATCAACACCAGTAAAATAAGGCAGCAGAGACTCATAAAATTTGACTCGCCCTTGCATACAAGGCACCATGCTTCCGGTTCCGCCCCAATGATTAGGTTCTAACGATAACTTAGTAAAGATTTCATAATCTTTATTATACTGAATAAACTTTGCTATAGCCTTTTCACGGATACCTGTACCCAATTCCGACAATGCCTCAAACAAAGCTATCATTTTCTTGTTATCATCATTATATCTCTCTACGGTTTGTAATACCCATTCTTCTTTTCTTTCATTTCTTAAATCTTTTCCCTGCTCATGTACAAGCAAATTTTTAAATTCTTCTTTTGCTCTCCACCTATAATATTCATTCTTTTCTACAACAAAATCAAACAAGTAATCAAATGTATTCATATAGTTATCCAATTCCCAGCATGCCATAATTCTATCATGTTCATACAAATATGACCTATCTTCATTTTCATTAATATACTCTGCATATAACTGAACCCAAGAATTATCAACACTTATAAAATACTTAATAAATTCACCATCATAATCTGTGTGCGAATCTAATCTTATTGTACATAAATATACTTCCTTCAATAATTCAATATCATCGGAAAATTTACACATTAACTCTTCCGGTTTCCACACATGATCATTGAACAACCATTCAAAATACATTCGTACCATGAAATTACTATACTCTTGTTTTTTTAAAATAATTCTAGTAACTTTACAATATATTTTCGGCTCAAATTCAATAAAGTTATCTAAAAATCTTAGATCCCTATATGGGGATGATTTAATTTCTTTATCTCCATCATCCTGAAAAAATTCAATCAATCTTTCTAACCACAATGGATCGATTTCTTCTTTTGGCAATGTTTCAAAAAACTCAAATTGCCACTTATTTTTTTGAACAAATTTCTTGCTCCATATAAAGTTGTAAACATACTCGCTACCATATTGTGCTATTAAATTCTTTATAAGCGCATATGGATGTAAATCAATACAATCTCCCTTTTCAACAAACACTTTTGCAAAACGACACAATTTGTCTTTGTCACTTGATATTTCATCTACAAAGATTTCCAAGCCATGAACCATTTCATATTTTTCTCGTTCTAACTCAAATGTGATTTGATTGACCTTATCCACAAGATTGACTATATCCTCTTCTGTCAAAGAATTAGCATATTTTCTAATTTCTAATTTTCTCTGTTCTTCTGCTTCTTCATAGGACAATTTCTTTTCCCAACGCTTGTCCGAGAATACATTATATATCTTCCACTCTTCACATTCAAAAACTATATTGAACTCATCTGCAGAATCAATTCCATGATGATTCCATTTCTTTTTTAATTTTTTGCATAAAACACAATATCTTATCTTATTTATTTCCCACAGTTTATCAACCAACTTCACTACATATTCTTTATCAAATTCGAATACATCTTTTTCTACTTCATCATACCAGCCATCAGCATATTTCTCCAAAATATTTCTAATATCTTTTTCCCAATATGCCTCTTCACTAAGCAAAATTAGTTCTTTCCAAATGCTACCACGATACTTCTTACACCCTTCGGTTAATATAATAGGTATAGTATACATCGTTATTGTCTTTCCTCTGCCCGATTCTGCCGGTCGGTACAACACCTCTAAAAAAAGATTGGAAATTCCCATAAAAAGTTTCGTAATAATAAGACTATTCCTTTTTTTCTTTACTCCTTCTACAATCATATTTACTGTAAAATAATCGTACTTATAAGCATTTTTATCAATGCTGTAATTTGTTTTTATACACTGCATAACCGTATCAATCGCTGATTGCTTCTTTTCTACATATTCACACATTAGCTCAACCGCCTCTGGCAAAAGAGTACGATTGCAATAACCGGAAAGCATTTCTATTATTACATCTTCTGTATGATATTTATCCTTTGAAAAATCTATTTCATCAATGTTGATTTTATCTGCATCTACCGCCTCTATTCTATCCTTTACAATCAACAAAACTTCTTCAGGTCTAAAGTCGTGAAAGTATTTAACAAATTCATAAAATATTTCTCCACCTTCTTCTTTATATATATCCCACACTTTCTCTATCTCTGAAGACAAATAATCATGAATTCCCGACGAACTAAAAATGTTCCACAAAATACTTGTAGCTTTTACAATTCCATTTCTAAAACTTCTAAAGCCTATCTCTAATAATTCTGAATATGGCACAATTCGTTTTTTACAAAATGCGTAATATAACATATAATTTCGCAGACATTGATCAGATATTGTTGCAACTTTATCAAGTTTAATCTCAACAAATTCATCCTCGCATAAACGATATATCATTTTCAAAAACAATTCTTGATTCATATTCAATTTATCCAGCAAACTCTCCAGAGGCTTTATATCTGATAGATTGATTGTATGCAGTAATGAAATAACACTTGCCGTTAAGCACAAATCCCTATCTGTAGTAATTGCTGAACTTACCAAAAACTTAGTATAATAGCTTTCATATAACTGCGTTGCATCATTAATTGCAGACAATGATTGTTCTGCTTTTGCTAATCTACCAGCCATATAAGCAATTCTCGGATTCCCCTCTGCAATTCGTATAATAGTATCCACATAATCTCCATTGCGAATTTCCATATTAACATTCAAAAATTCTTTTATTTGCTCATCTGTAAAAGGAACCACATTTAATATGTGCGGCTCCGTATATTGGCGAATTTGATTAACAACTCCAGACGCCGTATAATCTCTTAATGTTGTTATGATTTTTATATCATATCCCATATTCTCCATATTTATATATTCCAAAACATATTTTAATCCCACCAATTCATTGGCATCGTCAATCAAGAACAGGTACTTTCCTGCATTTTCCATATAGGCAGCAACATCTTCTGATATTGACAAATCCATACTCTTAATGCAAAACACCTTATATCCGCATTTATTTCCAAAATCTCTGGCTACCTCTAATGATAATCTTGTCTTTCCTACACCTGCTTTTCCCACCACCACAACTACTTTTTTCTGCAGTAAAAATGATATCATCTCTTCATATTCATCTTTTCTAAATTGAAATGTAGTTGATAATGGCGCCATCATCTCATTTGAATCATACTTATTAATAAAGTCTCTTTGTTCAAGTATTTGATTTGTATCAATAGACATACCTAGATGATCTTTAGCCAATATTTTGTATTTTCGATATATTTCATCTGCTATTCTATCTATACCATAGATATCAAATAGAACTCCTTTTTGAGAGCATATATCTTTAAGTTCCTTATCTTCTCCCGCCGATAAATTTGATGAAGTATGGCAAAATATTATTTCCTCAATATCTTTTTCTTGAATTCCTGTCTTTTCTGGATCTAGACATTTTTCTATATCATCTTTTGCCTTCTCAAATAAATTGTCTTTTTGCGTAGTATATGCCACAAAAATATATTTGCCATTTTTACTCTTAAAGTACGTATCTGGATTTCCTTTTGTTGTCTTCATTGTTCCGGCTTGCATTCCATATGCATGAATTCCTTCATATCCTTTTCGAGCCAATAACGCATCACACAATTCCTGAAACGCTCCCCCTTCAAGGACATTAATTTTTGCTTTTATGTCAGTTAATCTAGACATGAACACCTCCTTACGAAAACAACTTATGAATTTCCTCATCAAACACGTTTTCTAGCTGTACAACATTTGCTTTTCCTGATGTTTTTTTCTCATCTCATCATGAATATCTTTAGATATTTCCTCTATTCTTCTATGTATCGAATTTATCTCATCATATTTATTAATAGCTATATATTTTATAACATCCGCTCCTCTATTAATTGATATAACCATCTACAGTATTTATAATACTATGAGAATTAACAGTTCCATATACCGCTCAAGTATTCGTCTAATGTTATTATCAAATCATATTCTAATATATTTTCTTTGTAATTCCAATATAAACTAATTGCTCTATATTTAACAATTTCCTTTTCTTTTAATCGTTTGACCATATAAACATGCTAAATCTGATAAGAAACAACTCTGCTTTTGCTAATCAATGCTATCTGTATTTCTTAAATCTAATCTCTATTCATTATATCATCTATGCAAAATAACCTAACAAGTAAATATGTATTGTAACACTATTCTCGCAGAATCTAGTTTGATTTATGTTATTTCAATATGGTTATCTATACTATTTTGTATTGATAATCTACACTTTTTCCACACGTTATTTTTCGTTTCACATATTTTTAGTACCAATCCAGTACCATTGCATTTTTTCATTATTGTGTGTAGTTCCGGTGGCTTGCAGGTTTGTTTTTTATTCACAAAATAATCTTCTGCTGACTTGCTTGTCCACCTATGGAAATTATAATCTCCAAGCGATATTTCTGCAAGAAAAAATTTTGTGGTACTAATCATTAGTACCACGATTGTTTTATATGTACTGAACAAAATCAATTACCTTTGCTGGCTTTCTTTTAGCAGCAATCCCTCTGGCTGGCAGATATCTCTGTTCAGGTAGCCTTAAATGATGCTATCAGGCAGTCAAATACATCCTGTCTTGTTTTATATAGTTTGTAAGTAAAGACGGGGTATCTAGAATAACCCAGTTTATAATCAAACACCTGAAAGGTGAATGGTTCTCCATAACGATTGTGAAGGGTTACATCTTCCTTCCAATCAACCTGCGCTTGTACACCCATATCCGTTTCATAACGGGGATGACCTTTTTCGGTCTTCTTGGGTTTCAGACCTTTGGATTTAACATATTTATTAAAGTTTGAGTATGTTCCAATACTGGAATCAACCTCATCCTTAATATATTCATAGACTGCACTGACGTTAGCTCCTCTAAGAGAAAGCTTTGTCTTAATTAGGTCATAATGCTCGTCGAGTCTGCTGGACTTATTATGATGTTTAGGCTTGCCTTCGTATCCGTCATAATACCTTTTGACAGTCCTACGATCCAGGTCATACAGACGAGCCAGTTCTGAAAAGTTTGGTTTTATATTGCTCAACTTTAGTATCTGAAGCTGTGTGATTAATCCTTTATCCATGGTAAAAATCCTCCCATGGAAATGGTATCAATTACAAGTGGGATTGTACATTTTTATTTTCCACTTTTTGTACATTTAAATAATATCATTTACAATATCATTTTCTGACTTATCATTTTGGATATATTTGCCAATATTTTTGTCAATTAAACTTACATCATGTTCTTGGTTAATTCTATCTTGTTCATCAATATTTTCTACAATAATACACTGAACTTCTACGAATTCATCATCCCAATAGTTGCTATTCCTTTTAATAGAATCAGAATCAATAGCTAAAAAATCTTCAATGAAATTTCTTGCAATTTCAAATTTTTGAACTTTTTGAGGGGCAATTTCTCCTTTTAATAATTCAACTATTTGTTCCTCTGTCGCTATATACGCAAAATCATCAAGAATTCTTCTTCTTTCAGTTTCTCTAAGAAACCTGTAAAATTCTACTAAATTACTTTTTCCTGTCTCACCAACCTTTGAATGTAACACAAAGTATTTAGGATAAACTTCATAACAATAGTCCCCTTGCTTTTTTATAATACAAGCATGTCTTTTCCCTTCAACCATCCCAATTACAATTATAAATTTATTTATTACCTTTAAATCTGAATGTCTAAGTATATCCATAGGATTATTTCCCGAGAACTGAATGTTTGATGCAAATGGGAACTCTCCCCGATTAAAAATCATCCAATCTCTATTAACTCCGAATACTTCAACAAATTTTTCTTTAAAGCTATCATCAGGCTCGACATCACTCTCAATGTATTGTTTTAATTCACTTACATTTTCTAATCCAATTAATGAACTAACAAATTCAACCGTAAACTCTTTTTCAAAAAGACCTCTTGATTCATTTAGTAATTCAAGCAATTTAGTAAATCTTATAGAAAACCACGACTTTTCTTTCTTTTTGTTTTCCATCTGATTTGAATTGTAAAAATTGATTATTCTATTATCCATAGTATTATTATTTCCTGTTACATTATTATCCCCATCAACCTGATAATTAGAATAATTATCAACTTTACTGCTTGCTTTTTCTTTTTTCTTCTTTTTAAATATAGCTGCCCCAATCGCAGTAATGACCGCAACGCCTGCACCACTAAACAATATGTTTAGAATAACCTCTGGATTGTTAGATGCATATTCCATTATTTTATCAATCAAATCACTTATACTCATCTTATAAAACTCCTTTGCTAGTGTAATTACAACTTACCATGCTTCCATCTGCCTATTCTGAATAAAAGTATCTATAATATTAAACATCATTTCGTTTTTTGCATGTGTTCCTAAAATCTTTCATTAGTTGCTCAAATTCTTCATCCTTCATTGTAACATACATTTTTCCATAATATTCTCTTTGAAATAACAATACTCTATGTACAGAAAGTTTACATGCTTTGATTATAGAAATCCGACGTCTTCTCTTAACCTTTTTATTCTTTTCTTCCTTAAAAGCCATTCGTACAAATAGTAATTCATATTTCGAATAAAGCTCCAAAGCATATTCTAAAGGAATTATAAGTATTAAATACACAATTGGAATCATAAAACTTACCAGCGTATTTAACGCATTTAATTCTTTATATTCATTTACTCCAATCTTTATTGTCTCATATAACATCCAAAAACCTGCAGCGGCTAGTGCAAAATCTGATAATTTGTGAACAGTTCTATATTCTTCTTTTCTTTCCGTCATTACGTTCATCACTGTGATTATTGTTATAATAGGAATAATAGCTAGTTCAATCCAAATATTAAAGGTAAATGTACTCATAATAAACTCTAAGAAAATAGTCAATTTCAGATTATCTTTTAAAACATTTTTTATATATTTTTCATCTGCCTCATTAGAAACCGAATTCATGCAAATTATAAATCCAGAACATAAAAACCATATTATAATATCTTTAATATAAATATTTTCCCACAATGGCGAACAAAAAAATATTACTGTAATAATCAGGACATATAATAAAATAATTTCCCAAAGTATCCTCAATTTAGGGTCAAAAAATAATTTAATAACATACCTAATTTCTTTTCTACATTCTCTATTCCACAACACAAATGCAAAGAAAAGTACTACCCATATTATTGTTGCCCATTCTCTTGTTGATAATATTGTCATCATTTACTCTCCCTTAATGTCTGCATCTCCATAATGTTCCTTCATTTCTTCGTAGCTCATTTTTGTTTTAATTACACCTTTGTATTCATCGCACTTCTCGTTGATTCTACAATAACAAATTTTTGTAGGTTTACACCACATTTTATCATTATAACTAATAGCAAAATCACATGCCTTGTCACATTGTAGAAGTACCTGCTCTGCTTTTTCTTTTAAAATACTTATACTCCAATGTTCTTCATCCTTTCTTTTTTCTCCACACCGTAACTCCATCTCAACCTTAACCATCATAATATTTTCAATTAACAGTTCGTTTAGTTTTCCTGAATAATATCTAATAAATTTCAAAAAACTTTTTATATCATCTAGCACCATAACTATATTTTCATATGGATGTTTAGGCAAAAATCTGGACATATCTGCTCGTAATAATCCGTTATCACTAACCCTATGAAATAAATATGATGAAGTATTGTCTAATGAATGGGCAAACTGATTTCTCAATTCATGTCTTACCATATGATGACTGTTACAATAGAGATAATTTTTCAATTTATTTATATTTTGATTTCCAATTTTGCTCTTAACATTTGCATCTTTTAAAAAATTGAAAATATTTATTTCATCGTCAGTATCATATCCACACTCATAAAATTCATTTAAAAATTGTCTTAACATCTCCCATAACACGATGTCTCTATATACTGCATCCTCCAAATAAAATGCATATCTTTTTGAATTAATTGTTTCTTCTAACGGCGACTTCATTATTTTTGCATACTGATATGCCTGCATAATAGCATATTTGAAATCTTCAATTACTTTATTTATCCGTATTAGCCATTCTGTAGAATTTCTAGCACGAAATACATTTTCTGTGCATTGTAGCTGCTCTTCCCTATATAATCGACACTCATCAATATTCCTTATATTTTTCATGGTCTTTTCAATGTAATTTTTTACTTCTTTATCTGAATTAAAATTTCTCAATCCAACACCTCTTAATTCATAGTAATTATAAAACATAGGAGTATTTTACCATATTTTAAGCACTTTATCTCATTTTTTAATTATTTGCAAGAGCAGTAACGCTATATTGCATACTTATTCATCTTCCAACTTCGCCTTCCCAATAGTATAATATAATCTGTTCACATCTACCTTGAAAAGCTCAGCCAGCTTCTTTACATCTGGTTTTGGATTCATCATAAAAAATAACAAGTCCATTCTTTGACTAGCTCACCAGATACATGCAAAGATAAGTTCTTATTGTTACAATACTGACTCTGTACCTCTTTGCAGCTTCTTTTATATGTTCTATCCGTTCTGCTTTATTTTTGATTACAGGAAGAACAGCTGCAATCATTGTAAATCTCTTATTCATGACTGCTGTCTGTGATGTCTCTAATTCAGTCTCTGCTATGGCAAGAATTCCCTTAATCACATCACTGTCAATAATTCTGTTTCCGGCAGGTTCTCCATGATTTTCTTATCTGTCCACTGTGGCAGTCGTGTCCATTTGCAGTCAATAATCAGACTTTGTTCCCCATCCTCTTTTATTATCCTGTGAAGTTTACCGTTATATTTTATAAATTCCCTATTCATTTACAATCAGCCCCCAATCCGTCACACCTCTTCTAAGCCAGAACTGTCTGGATGCCTCTAAGAGCTTTGCAGTTTTCGGTCTTGTCAGTGCACCTTTCCTTACACATTCAAAGACCTTAATCTCCCCATCTTCCATTGTCAGAACAAAATCAGTCGTGTAATCTCCTTCCGCTAGTCCCTTAAGTAATACATTGCACTCAAATGATTTAACTCCTGAAAGTGCATTTACATAATCTGCTCCTGCATACTGAACATCATCATAAGTTCTACATACACCCATACACTTAGTAAGCTGTCTTTTCACACATCTTGTTTTTTGAACCTTTGTCCTCATGTCATCCGTCCTTTCTTAATTCACTGTTATTAGTTTCAAAAAGACAATCCTACTATGTTGGTTCAAATCATTCCAAACTGCTTTCCCGAAAAATTTGAAGAAAAGCCGAAAAATTGAATGATCTTCCCGAAAAATTTGAAAATAGATGCCAAAAAATTAAATTTTCGGGAAAATTTTTCGGGAATTGAAAATTGACATTTTTCCCTCTAAGCAAGTATTTACGGGCATTGTAGCCATTTTCCAAATTTCCCGAAAAACGCTATTTTCAAAAACCACTAGGTCAGGGGTCAAACCCTATTTTATTAAAAAAGGCAAAGAGAAATTTTATTTTTCCATCCCCTCTCTTCTCTCCTGACACATTACATTTTATAAAATATATTCTACTGTCCCGTTCAAATCCCTTATTTATGCCACTTTCAGAACATTAAAAAAAGAACCCGACACAGTATGTTCTACTATGTTAGGTTCTTGGAATTAAAAAAATAAAATTCTCTTTTGCCCTTCAAATGAAAATTATGCTTGCCCTTTGACATGTTTACTATTCAAATTCGGCAAGTTGCTGTTTTATCTTAAACTATTTTGTTTAAGTTTTATTTGAAATCTGCCGATATTTTACTTCATTTACATATTTTATTTTAGCTTACTGATTTTCTGTTGCCAAACCGTTGCCACTGCAATTATTCTATCATACCCCTAACGCATCGTTCAACCATTGTAAAACATTCTCTTTTCCACAATCTTTAATCCACCTTCTAATTCTTTTACAATTTGTTTTTGGCAATTTTTTCGATAGCGTCTCAATATCTTCTTCGCTAAAAGCATTCTCCTCATTATCAATTAAAATAGGAATTATCGTATTACCATTTTCTCTACTTTTAGTTATCTCATAAGATACATATTCTCTTTCAAAAGTTTTCTTACTTATAAGCAGTATAGTAAACCTAGTTTTCTTTATTTCTTCATCCACCCACCTTTTTATACTTTCTGGATCATTTTTCTTTACTTGTTCCTGCAATACGGTAAACAAACTCGTTCTATCCTTATTTACAATATTGGTAATTTCTTTAGCAACTTTATTATCACATTGGTAATGATAACTTATAAAAACTTTTATTCCTGAAAGAGCAATTCCCGAAAACATTTTCTGCCTTAATTCATTTTCTTTTTTTTCTTTGTGTTCAATTAAAAGCCGTACAATTCCTTGAACCATATTATTTATCTTGCTTTCTTTTTCCAAGAAAACCATTTCACCAATTTTTTCCTGCTTTTTCAACTTTTCATATATGTTTTCAGCTGCTAATCCTGTCTTTTTAATAGGTACTATATATTTTCCTGCTTTTTCAGCAATTTCGTATTCTTCATAAGTACCAGAATCCTCGTTTCCATAACCAAACACTACTATTGAACTACTACATTGCCCAATCATTTTTTCTCGAATTCTTTTTTTTGTTAACTTATCAACTTCCACTAAACTACTTATATGTATCTCATTGTTTATAATTCCTGTATTAGTATACTTATTTTTGTCGCTTAATAATACTCCTGACAATATATAATTTCCAACTCCTGCACCAAATCCTGTGTAAATATGAAAATTATTATCTATTAATGCTTTACCCAACAATGTAAGAAAATTCTCTGCTGGACCTAAATTGGAATTTGTGTCTTGCTCCATATCAAAATTCCCATAATCTGATAGAGTTTCTGGATTTATCCCTCCTGACACAAATACATTGTTTGTAATATAATTATTATATAAATACCGCAACATTAAGGTAATTTCTTCGTAATCATTTACCAAAATTGTTAATATGCCATATTTAGCCATAGCATTTATTCTAAGTTCTTGATAATTCTTGTCTTGGATATACTTTTTAATATTTTCATGATTAAGTTTATTTTTCTCATCTAAATAGTCTGTCAATTGTATTTTACGCATAAAACAATAATGCGTCTGCGGTGATTTCCCTTTTAATGATTGTTTGGCAATACTCAATATTCTTTCCATATTAGGATCATTAAAACTAAATCCTATAAAAAGAAACGTTCTCCTAATCAACTCTACCGAAAGTAATTTTGTAAACACCCCTCTTGTTGAGTCATAGTTTTGATAATCCTCTTTTGTCAAAACAACATCATCTGGTGAATCTTTGTCTCCATGCATTTTATATATAGTTACTTCTCGCCCCGTCTTATGATACTTAAAATCCTCTTGCTTTACTATAACCTGAACATTCTTTCCTTCCTTTTTCACTGATTGCTCTATAACGTCATCATAGTTCGTTGTCCAAAATTCTGAAATTGGCATTTTGGCAAGCCAATTAACATTTTCATTATTTTTAGGCACTTTATCAAACTCATTAAAAACAAGTGAATTTAATCCTTGCCTTTCATACTTATTTTTATAATACTGCGCAATTTCCGTTAAATCTATATTAGCATTTAATCTTAATTGCTTGCTAATTGGTTCTAATAATTTTTTCCAATCCACATATCCTGACGCAACTGACAAACCCGCTCCTGCAAATACAGAAATATCTCCCTGCTTCATCTGTCCTGCTATTTGGTCCAAATACAATACATTCCGCTCCATTATTGCATCCAAATTGTCTTCTTCTATTATCTCTCTATATCCCATATGCTACCTCTCTATACTATCAAATCAAACTATTCAATCCACGATTTATTATATGCGATATACCACAAATTCACTTCAATTTACCATAAATTATCCTTCCGTAATTCATAACATTTTAAAACTTTCTAGCATAAATTTTTTCTAACTGAATATACTATTTCAAAAATATCCAAAGGAGGTCATTATTTATGCAAGACCATATATCATTCTCCCATCTCTTTGCTTCTATAAATGAAATAATATCGTATCTGAAATCCATAGATTCTCCTAATAATTACATTAAAGTGCTTCAACAAACACAACAAGCATTAGTTGCTCTTGAACTGATAAATTTGTCAACTTATCCTACTGACATCACCTAAAAATCTCATCATACAATGGCTGTATTCCAATCGGGATATCGCTAATAGCTTTATGTACACGTTCCTTTATAATTTGTGCACTAGCTTGTACTCCAACATATACTCCATCAATTGTTACACTACCTGGAACTAAATTTGAAAGTAATACCAACCATTCTTTAACTTGTGTAGTAGAATAATCCCTACCCATCTTTGCTTTTAATTGATATCTAACAATATTAATTACTGGGGCTTCAGAATCACTTTTCTGCAAATCATAGATTATATCTATCAACTCATAATATGGTGGCTTCTCAACTTCCAGTTTCTCCACATTCTCTATCCATTGGTGAACATCCTGTGGGGCATAACAAGTTTCAAATAATTCTCGCAATTTATCTAATCCAATTTGCTTCGGTGTTATTAAAAGCAATAGCTTTATTAAATCTTTTGCCGTCATCATCGTTACTTTTTCATTCTTTGCCTCAACAGAAATTGCACTCATTTCATCATCTGAACCCTGATAATCAATTGCTACCTCTAAACTGAAATCTGCCTTATATGTTTCTCTATGCCTTCGTAAACCTGACAAATGTGCCGTTGCAGCAGCAATTCTTTTTTTTGCTGTACTTTTAGCGTCATACGTTAAGGAATAACTTTTATTTTTTCCTTCTTCATTAAATCCTAAGCAAGCCTCTGCTTTTCCGTCAGGCTCACCATTTCCACCTATAGGTGTTAGCTCAAATCCAAAAACAGTTAATACACGTGCAACTGCCTCCTCCAAACCGCTAGGATTATCTAAAGAATCTTTCAAAAACATAGCAGCTGTAGGGATTCCCATTTTATCGGATAATGCTAATTGTCGAAGCGTACTATCTCTTCTTTTGATAATTTCATTTACCATACCCTCATCTAGCGAAAGTTCATATAAATGTGATTCTGTCAACACTTCTGTTATTACCATACTCTCTAAAGGTATTAGATTATTATTGCTATCTATATAATTTGCAACATATGGATGCGATTTATTAATTGATAAAGTTCTTGTCAATAAATTTAGCTTTGCTATTGGTTCTTCTATCTGCTTATAATCATATTCTATTTTTTCAATAACCTGTTCTCCTGTTTCTAAATCTCTTTCATATAACTTTAATAACTCATCCTTCTTGTCACTAGCAGGCTTTTCAATCAGCAAAGGATTAATTATCCTATCTTCATAATACTTCTGAATAAAATTATATACTGGTCTTTTAGATGTTGTGTAAGCTGTTTGGGCCATTCTGTACGAAACAGATTTTTCTTGATCTAGTTTCCTCTCTTGCTCAAAATAGTACTTCCTTACTTCATTATTAAACTTCTTCTTAATATACTCTTTTAACTGCGTAAACGGAATAGAATCTCTTACAGCTTCTCGAGTAGAGGTCAAATTATCATCTAACTCATCAGCATTAATAATAATTCTTGTTCTATTAAAAGCACCATGAGAAAATGCCTCCATCCCCAAAAGAGGATCATCTAAATTTATTAATCTTCCTCGGCAAGTCATCGTTTTAACTTAAACTATTTTGTTTAAGTTTTGTTTGAAATCTGCCGATATTTTACCTCATTTGCACATTTTATTTTGGCTTACTGATTTTCTGTTGCCAAAGTGTTGCCACGAAAGTATTATAACACAACCAATTGTAAAATCAATTTATTATTTACTAAAACATATAATTTTATTGTGTAACTGCATTTTCAATTGCCTTCTTAATGACATTACTAGAATTGGTAGCACCACTCACTGCATCCACATCAATTTTCTGCGTTGCTACTACATTATCCACAATTACCTCAGCAGTTTTTCCTCTTTCATTTCTATGCTCCATAAGATTTATTGAAACAATTCTACCATCTTCAATCATTACTTCTACCTTGGCATATATATATCCTGCATCATATTCTCCAACACATGTTCCATCCTCGACATCTGATAATTCTATATTTTCAAAAACTATACTGTCAACATTCCTCTGATATTCTCTAAAATCCATAAAATATACAACGACATGCCAAACAATACATACTGCCATAAGTATTGTCAAGATTCTATGCCACTTCATCCTTCTGTCTTTTTGTTTTAGTACATGGCAAAGTACAGTTTACAAGGGACTACACAGGGTAGGTATCTG
>UMKG01048446.1_pt1 | contig 20951 bp, 14 predicted proteins | sample 1966261 | NCBI WGS metagenome assembly UMKG01 (sample SAMEA4836169, study PRJEB28245) | human gut metagenome | biome: gut microbiome; material: fecal sample | place: Denmark | collected 2008 | reverse complement strand
CGCTTCAAGATTCCCGTAGGAATCTAAGCGGTGGGTTATTGACCGCTCTTATCTGTACGAAAAAATCCCATCTGATATAAAACAAGATCAGATGGGACAATTTCATCGGCTTGTCAGATTCGGCAGCCTTTCATCTTTACTTTCTTTTTTTCTTTTCCGATAGTATAAAATCCGGTTGATAATAGTGTATACGATAGCAATGATGATCACTACCAGACCTATTTTTCTGATGGAAGTTTCCGTGTCAATGTCTGGTTCTGATGATGGATAAATGATACCATCAGAAGCTTTTATTGTTTCAGGCGGCGTATATTTCTGTTCGACTTGTTGCGTCTCTCCATGTTTGGATAAAGATTCATCTCGAATACAATACACTAAGTATCTATATTTTCCATGAGAACGGTACGGATGGCAGGTTAATAATGTTATCATATCTTTCCCTTCCTGGATTTTGATAGCATCTCCATCTGTAGGTCTAATAATATCTATAGACTCTACCCGGTAGCTCATAGTTCCCCACGGATTTGTAACATATACAGCATCTCCTACTTTAAGCTTTTCTATATACTTGAAAAATTTCTGTGATTTCCAACCACGGTGTCCTGCAATCACCGCATTTGTATTTGATCCACCGATAGGTATTGAAGTATCTCCTAAAACCGCGGCGCCCTTTGCCATGTTCGTATCTGTAGCTCCAAGGTATAAGGATAATTTTTCTCCCATTGCTGGAATCTCAATATATCCAAAGCTATCTGTCATCAGATGGCTTAATGAGATTGGAACCTGTTTATAATTCCATGCATCAGAAAAATCATTCTGTCCAGATTCATAAATCTGCTGATTATAATTCAACACTTCTTGATATAGAGCATCATTTATCATGTCCTCAGATTTTTCTTGTTGCTCTGATGTCTGACTTTCTTTAATAGATAATTCCTGTGAATTTTCTTCATTTTCTTTATCTTTTTGTTCGATATGATAAGTCTGATTAAAACTTTCGATTTCCTGTTCTGATTGTTTATCTGCATACCATGTTTTAATATCTGGATATGTAAAAGAAACAAGCCCAATACAGATGAGTACAATCGATATAAATTTTCTTATCATCATAAACCCTTTCTGCTTGTAATTCCCTTTGGAATATAATCAGATAAGTTTTTTTCTTTTCTATTCCTTCTTGTTTTTATCGCTGAAATAATAAAAATTATGAATGCTATTACTGCAACTCCGGAAATCCCATATATCAAAGCTTTTTTATAACTTTCCATCCATTGGCTGTCAGTTTTGTTTTTATCCGCATCATCTACAGCCTGATCATGCACTTCTTCTGTATAATCGGTCCTTTCTCCCGTTACTAGCAATCGATGATCATTCACACCATAAGGAGTACAGGTTACAAGCGTACATAAATCTTTGTCATTCTGAACTCCTAAAAGAGATGTATCTTCTGGCTCTACTATATCTATTTCTACTACCTTATAAGCAAGCGTTCGATCAACTATATGGATAAAAAATAAATCTCCTTCTTTCATGTTTTCAAGATCAGTAAACATTTTTGAAGAATTAAGCCCTGTATGTCCGGATAGGACAGAATGGGTACCTGATCCTCCTATTGGGAGTGATGATCCCTGTAAATGTCCAATTCCATTTTGTAACGTCGCTCCGTCCGTGCCATGATAAATTGGAAGATATACGTTTATTACCGGTATTTCAATATATCCCATAAGACCCGAATCATTTAGATTTAGCACAGTCTCATAACTAGGTTTAATATCATAAGCCATTACAGGCGAAAATGGGTCTGTTACAGCGACTTTTGATCTTCGTAGAGCTTCGTTGTACTCTTCTGCCTGTTGAAATAATTCTTCTGTATCTGTTTCATCCAATTCTTCTACGGTATTTTCATATGTTTTTATTGTAGAAACAGCCGCTTTTTCATATAAAAAGTTACTTACCCAAGGATACGCAGTAGCCGATAGTCCTCCGGCTATGATGGCTACTGCGATTCCTTTTCTTGCTTTATCACTAATTTTTGGCATCGATATGTCTCCTCATTATTTTTTGCTTTCCGCCTTAACAGAAATACCGTTTACGGTCATTCCTTCCTCTACTGGAATTACATAACACAACTTTCCATTTACCATCTGCTGTTCAACCATGTTCTTTGTTGTATTCTTGACCCGGATGAGGATGTCATGTCCTTTGACCTCCATCATGTTCTTTTCTGCCAGGTGTTCTGCATTGATTTTTTCTCTTCCAAACATATCGTTGTACATATTGTCAAATTTATTTTCATCAATCTCAATATCTGCCGCATCCCCGATCATCTGGAAAAGATCTTCCTTATCCAGAGAAAGAGGCGTAGACAGGTTTCCGTTTTCTTCCATTCTGGTTTCAAGATCTTCCTGAAAACTCTTTACTGTATCAAAAGTGTTCTTATCTCCAATACATTCCTCAAAGATCTGATTAAGATACTCTTTCTGTTTCTCTGCCGGAATCTTTGGCATGCTGGCAAATACGGCATCCAGTAAGATATCGTCCTTTTCTTCATATTTTTTTGCGTAATACAGTGCTTCATGTACATCTGCTGCCCGGTCATTAAACGCCGGGTATAAAAAGGCGGAGATAGGAAGCTCGATTCTCTTAGCCCCGGTCTTATCGATAATGCTCTGAGCGTCATAACATAAGGAGGCTTTTTCCTGTTTTACAGGGCAGATGCAGCATAAGATATGTTCATATACGGTTTCAGACACGTCGTCAGCAAAACCATCTACATCCTTGGCTCCCGGTACATCGTATGTTCCATGGACAAGGATGATACAGTAATTCTCCGGATACGGATATGATTCAATGATCTGGGTGAATAATGTCTCATGGAGATTCTTCTGGTCAGATTTTAATTTGATCAGGAAATCCTGTTTCTCCCAGCTCTTCTCATCCGTTGTTGCCTTGATAGAGATATTGAAAAGGTTTTTATCCAATTTTCCGGAAAACGCTTTTTTGAAAATCTCCAGGTATTTGAAGATTTCTTCTTCTGGCAGGGATAAAAACTTTTTGTCATCAATCATCGTCATTTCCTTGTCGGTGTTTACATAACATGCGCTGATCTGGTCGAGACACATTCTTTCAATACTCATGGTTTTCTTGATCTCTGCGATTTCTTTCTTGTTCAATGATTTTTCCTCCTGTTTTCTAATCTGTTAATTCCAAATATTTTCCAATAAAATGACATAAATTTTTTTTGCTGTATTTTTCTTCCTGATTTTTAGGTGCCTTCCCTTTCTCATACAGATAACATACGAAAGTGATCCATTTAGCCGGATTCTGCTCGAATATGTCTATCTGGTCAACGGTAGGCCAGAAAGTTCTGGTTTTCATTTTCTCAAATAATTCCGTGAGTTTGTCATATTCGTCATAACTCATTGTAATCACTGGTCCCTGCTGCATTCCTTACTCTCCTAACTTGATTTTTTTTGTATTGATCACCCATACCTTTGCAAACTCAGGTGTGATTTCTGCAATTTTATATTCCATGTGCTTTACTTTGCCGGAAGTGCCAGCGTTAAAATAACCCTTTTTCTGCATGTCTTCCAATTCTTCGTACATCAATTCAAGGTCGTTCATTGACATGCGGTTCATACATACGCTTTCTCCTGCACTCCTGTTTGCGAACTCATATTTCGGACACCTTCGGAACAGTCCAAATTTTCCGGAAACGAGCCTCATATGCTGATCACATACACCGCAAAAAAAGATCACATCTTTCCTTACATTGAAATTTTTCTGCATATATTTGTCCTCTTCTCTGAAATCACACAATGATTTTCGTATTTTCCCATTGCGTTTCATCCAATATGGAATTTTTTTGTAAAATGGGATATATGGAAAATGGGATATATGGAAAATACTGCAACGCGTAAGAAAAGAGACCTCATCGGCTGAGGTCTCTTCTAAATATAGCTGCTTATTCATTTACTATTTCCGGATCTGATTTCTTTCTTCTCCGCTTTCTTTTCTTATGCATCGGTTTATTTACTGTGATTTTTGAGATTTTGTACAGTACCAGATTCTTGAAAAATCTTGTCTGTCCTTTGATCTCTTTTACTTCTGTCTGGATCTTTCCGTAAATACATACGTGATCCTCCGGTTTAAAACGTTCGGTAAAATCATCTGGCAGGTGATATCCTACAAAGGAGTACGCCCATTTATCTTCCGAGTCGTCAGGGATAATGTCAATCTTGCAGACACCCTTATTAAATCTTACTGACCGGATTGTTCCTTCAATCAGCACTTCGTTTTTAAAGCTACAGGTTCCACCAAGCGGCTTCTGGAATTTTTCGGCCATGATAGATTCTACTTTTGTTACGCTGATGCCTTTAATGAACTGCCTGTTTCTGTCATTTCTCTTTTCGTGCGCCATTTCTCCTTCAATCTCTACGAAATCTCCGCTTTTATATGGAAATTCCTGAAATTCTACGATCGGCAAATTACTCAGCATTCCATTTCTGATACGGATCACTACCAGTTTTTCATTATTGGATCCATCGAACACTCTGCTTACAATTCCTCTTAATACAACTTTGTTCAAGATCGTTCCCTCCTTCCTGTTCGATACATATAATATGTATTTTCACTCGCTCTGAAAAATATAATGCGCTTACATGAAGCGATTTCCCTACCCCTGTTTCTTTTTCCGGACATATTCATCCACCACAAGGTTTACATATTTTCCGTTCAGTTCAATCCTCAAGTATGCAGAATAAGGATCGCCGTCCTTATTTTTAAGATTGGAAAATAAGGCCCTGTTCTCTAACAGCTTGGCTGCTTTTGTTGGCGTAACGGAGACTTTATTGTCGTAAAATCTCATTTCTTTCCATAAAGCGAACCTGCAGTCCTCATTTTTACAGAAGTATCCTTTCTGTCGTTCTACCACATCATATCCACATACAGGACAGCTTCCGACCACATTATCTTCCTGATAGAATCTCTGGGTGGCTTCGTCATCCCTTACCAGATTGATATATTCTCCGTTCCTCTGCAGCTTAAGGATCAGTTCATATTCCTTTCCGTCTTTCGTTTTCGCCTTACACCGTAACCCGCTTCCGGATAACAGGTCTTTGACTTTGGAATCCGTCATTTTGATCTTATTTTTAAAATATCTCATCTCAGGCCAGATCGCAAACGTACAGTTATCGTTTTCACAAAAATAACCATTCGGAGTAGCTTTTACCTTGCTTCCGCATTCCGGGCAGGTTCCAACATAATTAACTTCCTGATACAGTTTTTCTGTAGCTTCTTCATCACGTACAAGATTAATATATTCCCCGTCTCTTTGGAGTTTCAGTACAAGGTCGTATTCTTTGCCTGCTTTTGTTTTTGCCCTGCATTTTAATCCGTTTCCGGAAATAAGTGCTTTTACTTTTGACTCAGACATTTTGATCTTGCTGCCATAATATCTCATCTCAGGCCAGATCACAAAATCACATTCTTTATTATCACAGAAATATCCTTTTGCTCCAACGTAGATATTTCCTCCACATTCCGGGCATTTACCCAGAACCTTTTTTTCTCCGCCGTATCCGGATGGCAGTAGCTTTTTGTTGATAAGAGGGTGATTTTCGTTTAATATCCTCTGGATCATAACATATACCTGTTCCGGTAATTCCCTGTAATCTGCTTTTCCTTCTTTGATGTCCTCCTGCACCGCCCACCATTTTGCTGTCAGATCCGGTTTCTTTATTTCATCCGGAAGGATGCGGTACAGTTCTCTTCCCAATGGAGTAGATATTACGGTTTTTCCCTTTACTTCGAAGAAATTGCGCCGGATCAGGTTATCAATGATAGATCCTCTGGTCGCACTTGTTCCGATTGAACCATTTTCTCCTTCTTTTCCCTTGTCTTTTTCCAGAAGCATTTTTTTGATCTCCGGGTCATCGACATATTTTGAAATACGTGTCATATCCTCATTCAGTGAATGGAGTGTGTATCTTGCGGGTGGTTTTGTTTCTTTTTCAACGATCCTTGTTTCTTTCGTTTCTGCCTGATATTTTCCGGCCGGGATGCTGCTCAGCGGAGATTCTTTCTCCTGTGCTTCCGGCAGCAATGCTAAGTATCCGTCAGATATAATTTTTGACGCATTTGCTTTTAATGTTTCTCCCTGTCCCAAGTCCGACTCTAAGGAAGTTTTTTCTTTTTGCGCCGGCGGCAGGAACTGTGCCAGATAGTATGCACAGATGATCAGATATACATTAAAGAGCTTTGCTCCGTTTTTTGCAGCTTTCATCGCTGCAACATCCACTTTGGATGTAGTAGGGATGATCGCATGGTGTGCGGATACGTTTGCGTCGTTAAAACACCGGCTCTTTATCTTCGGATCAAAAGCTGCGCTGTCCATCCCAAGGTTTGCCGTTGCTGCCTCGATCACTGAAGGGGCAAGATGATACTGGTCCATGGTAAGATACTGACAGTCTGAACGGTTGTAAGTGATTGCTTTAAAATCTTCTCGGAGCGTCTGTGTCAGATCCATAACTTCCGTTGGACTGTATCCCCATTTCTTTCCACAGTAAGACTGCAGTTTTACCAGATTAAAAGGCAGCGGGGCATATTGTTTTTCTATTTTCTTTGAGACAGTGACAATCTTCGCCCGGTCAGGAATCCCCGGTTCTGTCTGCTGCAGATATCTTGGAGATAAAAATTTTCCGTCCGTCAGTTCCGGATTATCCGGATAAGTGTTAAATTTTGTTTCAATTATCTGCCCTTTTACATCCAGGTCTGCAAACAGCTCATAGTACATCGTTTTCTTGTGATGTTCTATCTGGTAATCCCTTGAAACCACCAGCCCTAATGTCGGCGTCTGCACTCTTCCGACTGTCAGCCGTACATTGTTAATCAATGTGAAATACCGGGACATATTGACCCCAACCATGAGGTCTGCGACAGACCTTGCATATGCAGCCCATCCATCGGCTTCACAATATCGGTTATCCTTCATTTTTCCAAGTGCCCGTCTCAGTGCGGCAGTAGAAAGATCTGAAGTATCCAGTCTTTTTACAGGGCCGGTGTAATGATGCCATCGTAAAAGTTCATCGATCAAAAGCTGTCCTTCTTCGTCAACATCTCCTGCATGGATGACCATTTCAGCATCTTTTAACAGTTTCCCTATCTGTCTTACTTTTCCTTCATTGGATGCTTTCCCTTTCGGAGTTGTAATCTTCTGTCCCCAATCCTTAAAATAGATTGGGAGATCTTCCAGTTTCCAGTCTTTGTATTCTTCATCGTAATCTTCCGGCTCTTTTAGTCCGATCAAATGTCCAAACGCCCATGTTATGACGTAGTTTTCTTTATAGATAACGCCATCTTTCGATGTACCTTTACCTGGGAGTGCTTTTGCTATTTCCTGTCCGATGACGGGTTTCTCGCACAATATCACAATACTCATAAAGTTTTCCTGTGTCTCCTTTCCAGAAATTCAGCACTTCTGTATGCGTGCCTGTTATTTAGAAAAACGGAACATTGTTCCGTTTTTCGCTGCTTATAATATGGCTTTTTAGTATACAGAAAGTGCAGTCTCCGGATCCTCACAAAAAAACAGGACTGGAAATCCAGCCCTGTTTTTTTGAAACAAATCAGAAAGATTGAGATTAGGAGTGCTAACGGAAACAAAACCGCTTCATGTTCCGGATCAATTCTCCTGTAATTTCTTCCGGAAGAACGGCAATGTAGTTCTTCTCGTACATTTCCCGGAATTTGACCACGTCCGGCGCATCGTCTGCAACATAGTCTCCAAAATACACTGCAACTACAACAACCCCTGCTTTTCTCGCTTCCTTTACGGCACTTGCTACATCAGAGTATGCCTGTTCTGTGGAAGGATAGTCCGTAGGGAGTCCGTCAGACAATACGAATAAGATCTTTTTCTGTCCAGGTCTGGTCAGCAGCTCTTTTGTTGCTACCCGGATGCTGTATCCGTCTTTATTTCCCCATCCGACATTGTCGTTTGTATAAAAATTCCAGGCCCCGCTGTTATGGATCTTTTCAGACCAGTTCTTAATGATCCGGTGCCGTACACTACTTGAGCCATTGGCATCAAAAGCAGCAATTTTGACCGGCATGATGTCCGTAAACGCATGCTCTATGATGGAAACTGCCCTGCAGCAGTAATACCGTTTGCTTCTGGGTCCGTCTCCCATCGAGCCGCTGTTATCCTGCAGGATATAGCAGCAGCCGTCAAACTGACTTACTTTCTGCTTCTTTGCGAAGAAGTCCATCTGGTTCATGGCTACTTTATAAATATTTCCTGCATCAATGCGCCCCGTCTTCTGGCATCGGAGCGCTGGCTGCTGCATATTCTCGAAAAGTTTTCTTACCTTTCGTTTCAATGTGTTAGCCTCTCCCAGAATGTCTGCCGGGATTGGGGTGTCCGGAGTATAGCTCCGTTCAATTTCTTCCATGGTTACATCGTAATCATATTCCTGCTTCAGATCAGAAAGATCCGGAAGCGTATCGTCCCCGTTTTTTTCAACGGCCGATTTCGGCTGCGAACGTTTGTCGATATAGCCATCCCTGATCGCCATATCAACGTCTTCCTGGCAGGCGCCTTTCATCTCATTGATGAGACCTGCCATTTTGTCGTTCATATTGCCTGATTCAGAGTTACCACCGGAGCTGGCACTCTCAGTTCCGTTCTTTTTTGAACCGGAATCCTCTTCTTTTCCATCAGAGTTTCCAGAACCGGTTCCTTTTCCCTCTTCTTCTTTGGAATCCGCTTTTTTTTCTGTTCCATCGCCGGAATCCTCAGAAGGATCTTTTTTCTTCTGTCCTCCAGACATTCCGATACCGCCGCCTTTTTCTTTTTTCTCCTCATCTGTCTCCAGATCAGAATCACCAAACAGCGCTATCTGCATCGATCCTTCTTCTCCTGTTTCCTCATCCTGGGACATCGCAGAAAAACTCTGGTCTTTCATCATCTCTGATATAAGCTGTGATAAAAGCTTCTCAAATTCTGACATTTTTGACACTTCTGCAATTTCTTCCCCAAGGATAGAGCAGATCTTTACTGCTTCTTCCATACATCCCCTGCAGTTTGGGGATGAAACTCCTTTTCTGATATGCGGGATAAGTTTCTGTATCAGAGAATGGATATCCGGATCTTTGGAGCATGTCCCGGTAAATCCTTTCTGGTACAGGGACATCGTAGACAGATACAGGACCTGATTCAACACTACCAACAGATGGGTAGATGGGTTTACCAGATCATCTTCCATTTCCTTTGATACAGGGGATCTCATCCACTCTTCTCCTCTGCAGGCGATCATATTTTCTTTAAAACCAGGTCTCTTATTCGCCCGGAGTCGTTCAATACGACCGTCTTCAAGGGAGTTGATAATGAAGTGAACAAGGTTCATCACACTCTCTTTTGAGAGGTAGTACCCCTGTTTCTCCATATCCGAAAGGAATACTTCATAACTTCTTTCGGATGGGAATTTTCTAGGATGCGGCTCTATTTTTTTTGATAAAGCTTCGCATACTGCACGAAAGCCTCCATTCAGTCCAAAAGACCATCCTTTTTCTGTTGTTGACAGGACGTGCTGCATCTCATGGCCTAAGACATATAAAGTCCAGCGCATGAGGTCTTCTTCCGTCTCTGCGTTAAACATCCCGATTCCCATATGGATGATCCCTCTATGCGAATCAGTATAACAACCTTCATCTAAAGCAAGCTCCAGTGAAGGCATTCTCTTCTTTGATATAGATGCCAAACCGAATTTCATATACCGGTCCAAAGTTCGTCTGTACTGGCTTATGAAACTTTTTTTATCTTCACTTGTCAGCATTATTTCGTTTCCTCCTTTTCACGATACCCGGTCATAAAAGACCGGGTTTCTTTTCCTTATAACTGCACGATCTCATTTAACTGAGTTGTCAGGGTTGCCCTGTCATCGATCGGGCAGGTATTGATCACATGGATCCCGATCTGCTGTCTCAATGTGGTAAGCCCCGGAATTTTGGCCGTTGCAAGCAGCGCCCGGATAAATCCTCGGATATTCAGGCAGCTATTATCTACCTGTCCTTTGTGGACCGCTTTCAGAAGCACCTTGTAAAAATCATCTGTCTGACTAAAGTATTTCAAATCCAGCGTATCTTTTCCAACGACAGCCTGAAGCTGTGCTTTAATGGAAGATGGGTAATCAAACTGGATACATCCAAAACGGGACATTGTTGCATCATTCTGCTCACATGTTCCGGTGTACTCAGCATTCTGAGTTCCGATCAGGATGCAATCCTTATTGATCTTCACATTTCCGTATCCAGGGATATCAATGAACCCTGAACCGTCTGTGATCTGGTTTGCGAAAGACGCAAAAAAGTTGGCATCTGCCATGTTCATCTCATTGAAGCACATGACTCCGCCGTTTTTAAGCCATTCCACCAGGCAGGACTGTTCCTGTACGATAGAGACCGATGCAGCTTTTGCTTTGAGATATTCAAAAGTAGCTGCTGATCTCATATCGAACGCCTGCTCTCCCATCTGGCAGCGAAGATAATCTTCTGCCATATCTTCTGTCAGCATAGATGCAGCCGAATTGTCTGTGGATTTTGTTCCATAGATATCATCTGCCGTCATTCCTCTGTTGAATGTGATCATGTAGTACGGCATGTTTAATACCATTGCTACTGTCTCGGCGCAGACATTTTTTCCGACAGACTTATCGCCTTCGTAAATGGTTGCTGCCCCGATCATTGTATTCAACAGGCACAGACTGAACAGTGAAGCCTCTTTAGACTTCGGGTTCGGATCAATGTAGATCGTTTTCGGTACACATGCTCTTTTTTCATACTTGCGGTATGAAGAGAGCACTGTCCTGATCAGTTCATCCGGGCATCTGTGTGCTTTCATGACATTGATATTACGTTCAAGGTCTTCCGCACTGCAGATTCCCTCACTTACGATCTTATTCTTAAGATCTTCGAATACCGAAGTATCAACCTGAACCTCTTTTTTCTGAACGTAAGTAAGTTTCAGATTTCCCTGCATGAGATTCCCATTATGTCCTACAAGCTGCAGTACATATGAGCATTTCTCATCCTCAATGTCGTGCATCACTTCGATCAGCTCATTAGAAGTCTGTACCATACCGATTGCGTTTGGTTTTGCTACTTCATCCACGTAAGCCTCTAATGTACCGGAATTCTCGTTCACTGCAAGCAAGATTTTTACTGGCAGTGTATCTCCTGCATTCATCTCATCAAGCATCTTAATGATCTCACTGCCCTTGCGATATAATGCAGTCTTCTTGATCTCCAGTGTCATTTCTTTCGTTTTTTTGCTCATTTTTGTTTTCCTCCAATTTTTATAATTTTGATACATTTGAAATATGATGTTTTTACAAAAATAAAAAAACAGCGCCAGTTGGCACTGTTTACTGCTTTTTACTTTTCTTATATTCTCTCTTTTCTTTCCATCTCTCTCGTCCATACTCGATCGCATATGAGATATTAGATGCTTTAATCATTTCAGACGAAAAAAAAGGAAAACGGAACAATGTTCCGTTTTCTTTTTTATTATGCAGTTTTAGTTTTCCCTGTTTTGACCGGCTCTTCAATGGAGAATTCCTTTCCAAGAATCTCATAGCACTCAACCAAAAAGGCATTGTATGTACGGTTCTTTTTATCCCCATACGCAACTTTCTGACCTGTGATGTGCAGCTCATCTCTTGCTCTTGTCGCAGACACGAACAGAAGTCTTCTTCTTTCCTCCTTCTCATCAGCACTCATCTTCTTCGGATGGTACTTTGTGATGGAGTTGATTACCAGCGGCCATTCCATTCCTTTGGATGAATGAGCCGTTGTGAGAACGACACCAGGATAATCCTTTGTTCGTTTCTGTCTCTCGGAATCACCATACTCAGCATATGCTTCCATATACTCAAGCAGCTCATCCATGGAATTGTTCTTTTTGGAAACCGTTTCCACAAATGACTCATAGAGTTCATCGTCCTCATCCAGCCCTTTCAGCATTTCCAGAAATGTGTCGACATTCTCCGGATATCCAAGTCCATAGATGCGGTCTACTTCTTTTTTCAGAAGCTCCATTTGTTCTACTAACTGCTCGTCCGTATACAGATCCAGTGCCGCATTGCTGTCCCGACAGTTGATATAGGTAAAGGCTGCCTTTGTTGCTGTCTGGTCTTTGAAGAAATGTGCCAGCTCTAAAGCAGCAAGAACTCTTGAGTTCTCAAGCATCGGTTCCGGGTTGAGCATGATCCAAGGAATTCCGGCTTCTGTGCATGCAGTACCCATTTTCATAAGTTCTGCTTTTGTGAATGCAATATATGCCATATCCTCATATGCCATACCCTCCTTGTGACGTTTCTTCAGAATACTGATAGCATAATGAATTTCACTATCCTTATTCCAGAAACCTTCAACATCTACTGGTTTTCCAGGGTCTCTTGTTGCGATCAGGTCTTTCAATACACGATGTACGTTCAGAGCATTGATCTTATTTGCAAAGTCAATGATCTGTGGAGTAGATCTGTGATTCTCCAGAAGATAGAAATCCTCTCCTTCTCTGCCGAGTTTATCGTAAAAGTTGATGATAAACTCCGGTGTTGATCCCCTGAAAGCAAAAATACTCTGGGAATCATCTCCAACGATCATAAAAGATTCAAAGGTAGGGGAATCAATGAGCTTTAATAACAAGTTGAACTGTGTTTCGTTTGTATCCTGAAACTCGTCGACCATGATGTGCTTATAGCCAAAATCCTCAAAGTAATAAGGATTAAGTTTCAGCAGCTCCATGATCAAAAGCTCCTGATCTGCATATTCGATGAGGTTCTTTTCATGAAGGATCTCATCGTACTGGAAAAATAAGGTAATAAGCTGCGGGTATGCAGCATCACTGCTGACAGCAAACTGCCAATCTTCCAGTGCATTTTTCAGAGCTTCCTCATCACCGATTCCAAGCGAATCTCTTTTGATAATGTCAAAAGCCCGCTTGGTAAAGCAATGGGCGCCATGAACATATGGGAGATTTGTCTTGAAATTGCGGTAGTCCAGTCCGTCGATACGATTTTCTTTTAAGAGTTTTGTAACGATCATAGATCGCTCAATTTCATCGATCAGTCTTGGAGGCTGAGAATATCCCAGTTTATCGTAATTGTCTTTTACGATCTTATCTCCAAAACTATTAAAGGTTGTGGAAACAAGTTTAGATACATCTGCATCACATCCAAAGTCTTCCACATAGAGTTTGACACGTTCCCGCATCTCATCTGCTCCAGTGTTTGTAAATGTAAGCATGCAGATCTCTTCCGGTTTTACTCCTTCTGTCAGCATAAATGCTACTCTAAGGGCACTTACCAGAGTTTTACCCGCTCCTGCCCCGGCATTGATCCGGGCATAGCCTTTACGGAAACCAACCGCTTTTTCCTGAGCATCTGTCAGACAGATATCAGAAACAGTTTTCTGCTTTCTCTCCTTTTCGATGACCTTCGGCGGTTTATTGTAAGAGCAATGAGCATAAAATTCACAGCTCTTGCACTTCAACGGATCACATTCTATCTCTTCACCTGCCAGAAACTCTTCAAACTGTCCTTTGAAGTTTTTATCGATTTCCTGCTGGTCTGAAGAGAAATCTTTTACTTCTCCATCAGTTGCAGAATAAAACGCATGATGTTCCCAAAGGGAAACCACGTTTTTTCCTGTTTTTTCGAAGAAATCTGACTGGAATGCCTTTGAATCTCCGTCTTTTCTCAGAAAATAATAACTTGCGCCAAGGTTCACTTCCTTGTCGTCAATCTGTTTCTGAGTGACTAAGCTTCTTGCATACATCAGCATGGAATATAATTCCAGTGATGTATTAACTGATCCATCCTTCTTCTTTCCGGAAGCAGTCACATTCGGGAGAGAGCATTTAAGCTTTACTACTTCGATATACGGTTCAAGAGAAGCATATTTTACTTTCTTTTTCCCGATCATGCCTGTACGCTCAAATTCTTTTACTCCGACAAACACCATATCCGGAAGTACCTCAACATTACAGAGGCCAAATGGCTGCACTGTCTTTTTACTTTCAAATACCGGCTTTCTGTGTTCTGACAGCAGATATCTGCAAATCTGGCGCTTTGCATCTTCCATATGCAGTTTTCTGGTTTCCTCTGTAGGATAAGGGAATTCTTTGAATTTCTCCTTCAGAGCGTCTTCAATATTGTTTTCATCATATCCTCTAACAATACCATCCTTGATCAGAGACTTGATCAGTGCTGCTTTTTCATAAACATTCTCATGTTTCTTACCTGTCTCCAGATTAAGGTTTCTGGATCTGAGTAAGGAGCATCTTGATGTTCCTCCAAGGTTTCTGCTTGCATAATTTTTCATTTCGTTTTCCTCCTGTATATTTTTTTGATACATTTTCAATATGGGGAAAATAAAATGAATAAATAAAGCAACAGACCGCCGAATACATATCCGACGATCTGTTGCTTTTGGAATATATATGTTAAAAACAATCGAGAAAGGACTTCTCATTTATAATATGTTTTTTTTGATTCTTCTAAAGAGAAAAGCAGGTTTTTTCCTGCTTTCCTTTTCTTTCTTATGCAAAAGACATCTGGCCGTCTGCGGATATTTTGAATGAAATAACTGCATCCGATGCTGTATTCGCTGCCTGATGGACTACTGCTTTTGGAATATCTTTAACTACATGATCAGAAGAACGACGGGCATGCCATCCTCTTGCCTTGAGGTCTTCCAGTAATGCATCAATTTTCTGGAAAATGAGAATTTTTTCCTCCCCTTCCGGAATCGCACTATATCTGACTCCGTCTTTTTCTATAACATAAGAGTCAGCATATGCTGTCAGATACTGATTGGTATTCCCTTCTTTCCGTAATTTGTCTGCCACATAGCAGTCAAAAGCCCGGGCGAACAGTTCGCAGTTGGAAGCCCAGTACCCATGAGATGCCTTTGAGAATTCCATGTCAAATCGTTGGCTGTTCTTTACATAGTTGCTGTCGTTTTTGACTCCCTCAGGACCTCTCTTTAGCTCCTGTACTCTGTGACTTGCTGTATATATGATATCAGCAAGCTCTTTCTTCCCATCTTTTCGGATGGCCTTTTTTGAAATGCTCTTTCTGAGATCAGAGAGTGCTTCAATCTCCGGATGTACCAGATCCTTCATCCCTGCTAAATGCATATAGCAGCATGGTCTCCTTTCTTCTTTTGACTCCCATACTTTATCTACCGCTGCATTCCACTCTTTTTCCTGTTCCGGTGTCATTTCTCTTGGACAATATAAGGATACGGCACGATAGAATCTTTTTTTGCTCTGTTCGATTGCAGTTTCCTTCGCTTTCGTCCATTCCTTTTTATCCACCGGCTTATGGAGAATCGCGTCCATAACATCCAGAAATGACTGCGGGAGCAGTTTCCGGTCTTTTATAGATGCCTGGGATGCCATAGTAGCTGAGGACTCGACCGGGAGACCGCATAATTTTCCGATCCGGTCATCCAGTGAGTGAGCATATTCGTGGCATAAACAGCCCGCTCCATTATTTCTGGTCAAGTTAATGACAAGTCTTGCCGGTTCATAGTGCGCTGCCGCAGCATTCATTCCGCCTTTGCCTCTGGCACCGAATGCGATAGCTAAAGTTCCTCCGTTGGAGATATCCTCTGGTTCGATATCAAGGATTCTTGCCAGATCCTGAAATGCATCATAGCTTTTTTTCAGGGATTCTCTGGCATCTGCATCATGAAGCCAGTTTCCGAATTCTCCACCTCTGATTTTAAAGGTTTCCATCATGTCTTCTCCTGAAACATCTTCCGAAATACGGTATTTCGGACCTGTTCTTGGAGCATAGGCAATTTCCGGGATGGGAAATTTTCTTTTCCCTTTCTTTTTCTTTACAGAAGTTACTTCTTTTTCCTGAGCAAGAGTTGCTTCTACATATCGGTTGGAAAATGCCATGGCACCTTCCAGAGATTTCTCACTGTTTGATAAGATCTGATTGGTATCCTCTCTTAATACAGCGAATCTGCCTTTGATCCATGAATCTTTGTTGGCAAATTCACTTCCCTCTTTCGGATAATAAAAACACTTCTGTCCAGGACGTTCCAATGTAATCATAGTTCTTCCCGAAAAGTCTTTTCCGAAAAATACATTTTTCCCGATCTCATAGATCAAGATATTTTTTCGAAGATATACCTCTGCCCTTTTCTCTTTCGGTACGCCATACATGGATAATCTGGCTTTTACCTCAAATTCTGAATAACTGTGCTGACTGGCTGCAAACAGATTATTTGTGATGATTCCTCTTGCTTCCGGTGTCGTACTGTAACGGTACTTTCCCGATGATACAAGGTAATGTTCAAGAAGGAATTCTTTCAAAATACCGATATCTTCCGGTTTTTTTACGCCGTCCACAAGATCTCTGATCTTTCCTATGATCTCTACATAATAAGCCGGATCGCATTTTGCTGCGGTTGCCGGCAAGGATTTTCGGATCTCGTTTTTCCAGTAGGCAAGTCCCTGCGGTACGCCGCTTTCTACCTGAGCGACTTCATCATATTTTTTCCAAATATTGTCTTTTTTGACAAATTTCTGCCGCTCTGCCTCATTCATAGATTCCAGATCTCCTACATTAAGAGCAATTCTGTAAAAATCCTTTCTTGCTCCACCGATTTTTTCTCCAAAATCTCTCATTTCTTTTGCCATTTCGTTTTCCTCCTATTATTTTTATTAAATACATTCTCAATATGACGGTTTCTGTCCAGCTCGATTTTTACTGCATGAAAAAAGCCGGCTGCTCATGCAACCGGCTGGCGCATCTCCGTTTCGTCCCGGAGACACTTTATATAATAATAGAGGAAAACTTGCAGGTCAGATCTCTTCTCATATAGAAGCTTTTCCTGTAAGGAGAAGTATCTGTCCTGTTGATGACTGTATTATACTGCATTGGATTGATATGCTTCATTTTTGCAGAAATAACTTATCTTGAGGAAAATCCCCAGATAACCTCTGATTTTCCATATTAATAGTAAATATATTTGATGAAAAAGGAGGTTTTGCTATGCCGGTAGATATTCATGATGATTACAATAAACGATTAATAGCTTATATCACATCATATACCAGAAATAACGGCGTCCCTCCGACAGTTGACCAGATGGTGGCAAATGTAGAAGGGAAAAAGAGTAAATCTACCATTCACGCCCGTCTTAAAAACCTTGTAAAGGCTGGCCTCTTGGTTCAGAAAAATGTAAAAGGCTATTATTACCCCACTTCGATTGATTTGGACGAAATCAGTGTTCCAGTAAAATTTCTGGAAAAGATACAGGTCTCTCTCTTAAATGATGGTCCACATCCGGAACTGTCCGGGCAGTTGGAAGAGTATATAAGAAAAAATTCTGGAATCAACTAATGTTTGCAGCAAAAAAAACCTATCATAATTAATTATGATAGGTTTTTTTTGCGAGGGATCACGCAGCCGTTTCAGCTTTCTTTTTCATCAGATACAGCATTTCATCTAATGAGGTGAATCGCTGCTGGCTCTTTGTGTTTTTGCTCATAGCCCAGAATACCTGTTTACTGCCGATCGGAACCACACATTTTTTGGCTCTTGTGATTGCCGTGTATAACAGATTTCTGTTATATAGTAACGCATTCTCATAACGGAGCATAGGAATGATCACAACCGGATATTCGGAACCTTGGGATTTGTGGATTGTGACTGCATATGCCAGTTCAATTTCGTCCAGTTCCTTTTCTGTATAGACTACATATCTGCCATCGTCTAATTGAACTTTAACAGACACATTGCCTTTTTTATTCAGAATGTCTGTAATAACTCCTGTTTCTCCATTGAAGACTCCTGCACCAGCTTTATTCGAACCCTTTTTCTTTTTTTGAGAAGAAATCTCCTCCAGATCCGGTTCCTGATTATAAAATCTCAGCTCATAATCATTCTTGATGTGTAGAATACGGTCTCCTGTCCGGAACATGGTCTTGGTTAAATGAAAGAAATACTCCTTATTGTTTTCCGTTTTCGGATTTAATGCTTCTTGAAGCATTTTATTCATTTCCACAACTCCAAGAGGCCCTTTCCTGGTCGGACATAAGACCTGAATATCGTTTGCCTTAATTCCTTGCTTTGGAAAAACAGTCGCAATAAGAATAGCAATCGTTCTCTTTACACTTTCTGCATCTGTAATGCTTTTTGAAATCATAAAGAAATCCTTATGTGCATTTTCAAGATCCACACTTTTCCCTTCGTTAATCTCATGAGCATTTTTAACGATATTACTCTCTTCTGCTTGACGGTGTACGCTGGCCAGACGGACAACCGGGATTACCTTTGAGTTGATAATGTCCTTCAATACCTGTCCAGCTCCTACACTTGGAAGCTGATCTGCATCTCCAATCATGATTAACGATGTGTCTTTATCCAAATGGCTTGTCAGCATATACATGACATAAACGTCAACCATTGAGAATTCATCCACAATAACGACATCTGCATCAATACTTCCAAAGTCTCCGATGGCATTGATCAGCCGATGGATGGTAGACGCATGTTCCCCAGTTGCCTCTTCCATTCTCTTTGCCGCTTTTCCTGTTGGGGCTACGCATTTGATCAGACATCCCTGTTCCTGCAACTTTTTGATCAGAAGTTTTGTAGTCGTTGTTTTTCCTGTTCCTGGTCCGCCGGTGATAACCAGCGCTCCATTCGAAAAACCACTTACTATAGCTTCCATCTGCTTTGCATCCGGAACAATGCCTTCAGACTCAAACTCTTTTTGAAGCTCTGTTTCTACTTGAGAAGCCCTTTTTGCCCTATCCAGTTTTAAATTTGCTTTCTGGATCAGAGTTTTGGAAATCTTCTGTTCCATCCGCAGCAGCTCTGCCTGATAGATACGATCCCCTTTTAGTGCAAATTTTGTGCTTCCTTCTTTTGCTACTTTCTGGATTAATTCAGTATCTACTTTAAGAATTTCTGCTGCTTTCTTAAAAAAAGCACTCTTTGGCACATAAGTGTCTCCCTGCATGTTCTCAAATTCTTTCAGAACATACGAGATACCGCTTTCTATGCGGAGAGTGGAATCTTTTTTTATTCCTGCTTTCATCCCCACTTCATCGGCTTTTAAGAAACCAAACCCTGAGACTTCTCCGGCTAACTGATAAGGATTTTCTGTCAGAACTTTTTTTACATCAAGATTATGTTCTAAACAATAATCTTTTATCTTTTCTGCTGTCCTTTTTCCTATTCCAAACTTTGTGAAATAGTAATCCGTATCCTTATATTCCAACAGATCGCTTAGAGATTTAGACATGCTTTCTGCCATCTGCAGATTCACTCCTTTGATCTCTTTTGCTACTTTTTGTGGATCTTTGTGGATGACAGTCAGTGCATCATGTCCATATTCTGCCATGATTTTTCCCATAGTGAAAACCCCTATTCCTTTTGTTTTCACTTCCAGGTATTTCAGGATACTTTTTTCATCCAGTGGAATATCTTTTCGAATAGAAGAACATTGAATCGCAAATCCATAATCAGTTGTTTCAACATTTCCCTGCACGACCACATAAGTTCCTTCTTCAAGACCTTCAAAAAATCCTTTGCCGTTATATCTTGTATCATCAACTGTCATCATTTCGAAGATAACAAAAGAAGATCCCTCTTTTTGATACAGTATTCTTTTTACTGTTCCTCTTAATGTTTCTTCTTTATTACCTTTCGTTTTCATTTAACAATACTCCACTTTTGATTTTGCACACTGATAGAAGTTGAATTTTCTGTTCAATGATTTTAATTTTCATTTCGTTTCCCTCCTTAGTTTTCCTCCAATTTTTCATTGATACAAAATCAATATGGACTGATGATGATTCCAAAATTTGCACAAAAAAAAGCCTTTCCGGTAATACCGGAAAGACTCATCTGTCTTCTAAAGTGAGATTTCCTCTTCTTCTATAATTTCTTCTTCGGAATCTTCCTGTTCTGGATCTTCCTGCTCTGCTTCATTTTCTAATTCGTCTCTCAAAAACTCACGATTAACCATGTTCACTTCTGCCTGATGACTGTCTGTATCGCTTGTTTCAGACTTTAATTGTTTGTAAATATCTGCCATCTCTGTAAGCCATTCAATATCATCCCACGACGTATCCTTTACCTCAGCAGCCAGCATTTTTTCTATCTGCATTACCATTAAAGAGACCTGATTTTCTGGAATCGAAACGTTTATTTTTCCCGCAATGTTTTCCTGTTCGAATTTCTCCGATTTTTTCAATATATCTCTGTAGATGTCTGTCATTGCACATAGCCACTGCATTGATGTACTCTCTGAATAATTTCTGATCATTCCAAATATTTGATACTGTATACTCTCTGCAACTCTTGATAATTGTGTCTTTGTAATCTTGATTTTCAATCGTAAAAACCTCCTGGCTTTTTATTATTTTTAATTTTTATATAATATGATTTTTTGAAAAAAAAGAAAAACGGAACAATGTTCCGTTTTTCTTACCGTAAAAAAGCTTCAATACACACTCCACTTGCATTTCAATACGCACTCCCCTGCGGGAGTGATTCAACGTCATTTTTTCTTTATTACATATAATCTTATTTCAATACGCACTCCCGGATGGGAGTGATTCAAAATCGGAGAAATTCGAACAGGACACTGTGTTTCAATACGCACTCCCTCGCGGGAGTGATTCCATACATTCGCTGCTTCATACTTCGGACGAATTTCAATACGCACTCCCTTGCGGGAGTGATTCCGCTGACGATGAGATCAGCGCCCCATACACTTCCTCATGCTCCTCTTTCCCTAACTCCATGTAGGCATTGATATCTTCCTGACGTTCCACGCTTCTCAGATAATCCCTTCTTTTGCAATATACGCAATCTAAGATGAATTACCACGTCTGAACAGCTTGTCAGAGACCACGCTAT